>CEQY01050863.1_pt1 | contig 10392 bp, 8 predicted proteins | sample 361391 | NCBI WGS metagenome assembly CEQY01 (sample SAMEA2621075, study PRJEB7988) | marine metagenome | isolation source: saline water (ENVO:00002010), including
TTTAATGTTAATGAGAGTTTTTTATGAAGGTTAGTAGTAAGTTGGGATCCGATATTAATTCGAATGTTATTTTTGGTATAAAAATACCACCCTTCTGCTTTTGAAAAAGAAACTGATAAAAGTGTTAAGTTATAAACTTTTACTAATGAGAAAAGCTCATCTTCAAATTGCAACCATTTGTCAACTAATTCAATTGGAATATCTAAATGTAGTAAATCAGGATATTCGCCAGAATACAAAAACTTAGTTAAATTTGCATCTAGATAAAACTTTTTTTGCCAAATATATTTTGGCTCTTTGCGAGCAATAAATATTTCTGTTGGCTGAAATATGCTTTTTTTAATTAAAAAAGATTCTATCCAATTTTGATTATTTAGAATTGCCAATAAGTTTTTATTAGAAAAACCATCTGATAAATTTAAAACTAGTTTTTGCTCTTGAATTAAAGTAGGTGGTTTTTCAAAGATAATTTTTATTTTCTCATTATTTTTATTTGAACAGCTGAATAAAATAGGAATTAAAATAAAGCAACATAATATCTTTTTATTTAGCATTTATAATCTCTCTAACTAGATCATTGTATGATAGGCCAATTGATTCAGCCGATTTAGGAAATAAGCTATGAGAGGTCATTCCAGGAACTGTGTTAATCTCTAACACATAGAAATTATTTTTACTGTCTTGCAAAAGATCAACTCTTAACCATCCACTGCAACCCATTATTTTATTTACCTTCATACATATTTCTTCAAGCTCTTCTTCCTTCTCTTTTGATAGTATCAATTTAGAAAGTTGAGTATCCTCGTTTATATATTTTGCATTGAAATTATAGAAAGATTCAGAAGTCAATATCTCTAAAGCAGGTAAGCATCTTCCATTTAAAATTGGAACTGTCAATTCTTTAAAATCTATACTCTCCTCAAAAATGAAAGCCCTGTTTGGATCAATACAGCTATTTATAGCTCTATCTAAATCCTCATTATTTGAAATTTTGAAAACATCTAAACTCGATCCATCCTCTACAGGTTTTAAAAAAAGCGCATTAAATGGTCTGAGTTGATTAAAAAAGGGGTCATCGATATCATGCACTGCTTCAACAAGCGATGAGACAGTAATCCAGTTTGGCGTTGGTATATTATTCTCTCTCATTAGTTTTTTGCAAATATGTTTATTCCAGGTATTTTTACATGCTTTATAATTACTCCCAGAATATGAGATGCCCTTTTCTTCAAGTAAATTCTGAAGTTCGCCTGATTCACCATCTTCTCCATGAAGAGCTATAAATAAATAATCTTCCCGTGTAAGTTCCGTAATTGAAAATTTTGATGGATAATCAACAAGTTGAGTGTTGTATCCTAAATCCTTTAATGATTGGAATATGAATTTACCACTTTCAAGTGAAACTTCTCGCTCAGAAGACTCTCCTCCATACAGAACTATAATTTTATTTATTGCCACTTTTTTTTGATCTCAACATTTAGCTTTGAGATAGTTCCCGCCCCTTGTGTTATTAAGACTGAAAATTCATGATAGTTTTCTTTGAGCCAATTAATTGGATCCTTATTACCAATAAAGTGAGCATTTTTATGATTTTTTTTGATTTGTGAAATAAGTTTTTTAGAGGATATTCCCTTTATAGGTTTTTCGCTTGCAGGATAGATATCTAACAGAAGAAGGCAATCTACCTTTGAGAGAACATTTACAAAATCATCAAATAGTTGCTGTGTTCTAGTAAATCTATGAGGTTCAAAAATCATACAAATCTTTAATTTCGGAAATTTTTCTCTGGTTGCCTGAATGGTTGCAAATATTTCAGCAGGATGATGGCCATAATCATCAATTAATACATGGGGCTGCTCAGAAAAATATAGTTTAGAAACTTCAAACCTTCTTCCAACTCCCTTAAATTCATCCAAGCCCTTGGCAATATTTTTGAGTGAAATATTCTCTTCAATAGCAACACAAATAGCAGCAGCAACATTGTAAAGGTTATGCTTACCACTTAAATTTGTAGAGAATTTATGACATTTTTTATTTATTTTGTCAGTTAATTTAAATTGTTGAGACCCATTCTTTAGAATTACATCACTGATTTGAAATCTACTTTTTGCACTAAAACCAAAAGTAATCTGCCTTCTATGAATATTTTTTGAAATTTTACAAATATTTTTGTCATCTAAGTTAAGAATTAAATGACCATAAAAAGGTAAATTTTCTGCAAAACTGGCAAAAGACTGATTAAGTTTGTCCTGATTATTTTCATAAAAACATAGATGATCATTATCAATATTAGTAATTACAGCAACATCAGGTTGCAAATGCATGAATGATCCATCGCTTTCATCTGCCTCTACAATAATATGATTTCCATCTCCAAGGTTTGAACTTCTGCCAACACTGAGCACTTGACCTCCTACAACATATGTAGGACTCAATTTTGCTGCATTAAAAATACTTGCAATAATGCTGGTTGTAGATGTCTTTCCATGACTTCCAGCAATTGCAATGCTTCGATATGGCCGCATTAGTGTACCTAGCATTTCTGCCCTCGGAATAATTGTTAATCCACATTTTTTTGAATATACAAGCTCAGTATTTCTCTTTGATATTGCAGATGAGGCAACAACTAAATCAGCATTTTTAACCAATTTGGGTTCGTGACCAATTTGAACCTTGACACCAATTTTTTTTAGTTCCTTTAATTCATCTGAAATCACAAGATCTGAGCCAGTGATTTTAAATCCCCTTTTTTGGAGAATAGTAGCAATCCCAATCATTCCAGAGCCACCAATACCAATCATATGAATTTTTTTAAACTTTTGAAATCCTAGCAAAGACATGTGTTTATTGAAATTTTACAATTGAACTTAACATTCTTCTGGCTGCTTGGAAATGATCTAAATTACTATCTTTTTTAGACCATTCTAAATATTGCTTAGTCTCAATTAAATTTTTTAACTTTTTATATAAAGATTCAATAGATTCATACTCTTCATGCACCAAACCCATGTTTAATTCTTTAATACTATTTGCGTTAAATAATTGATGATTATCGATGGCTGATGGCAATGGAATCATAACCAGCCCTCTTCTCAAACTTATTGCTTCTGATAAAGAAAGTGCTCCGGCTCTAGAAATAACAAAATCTGACCAAAGAATTAAATCTTGAGGTGATTCATAGAATTCCTTTACTTCAACTGAAATTTTAGCTGAATACAATTCTTTTATACCTAAAGATTTTCCTTTTCCACATTGATGTCTTATTTCTATTGGTATCTTCAAATCATTTAAAGCTATTGGAATATTTCTATTAATGAAATCGGAGCCTAGACTTCCACCGGTAACGTATATTCTTAAAGTATCTTTATTAGTATTAAGAATACTGTTTTTATTTAAATTTTTAATGGGATTCCCAACTAGCATTGTATTTTGATATACATGCTGATTAATTGAGAATCCTAAAAACAGTATTTCTGCAAATTTTTGCAATATTCTGTTTGAGGTACCTATAATTGAATTTTGCTCGTGCAAGAAAAGAGGTTTTCTACTTATCCAAGCTGCAATACCTACAGGAAGTGAGATGTATCCTCCAAAGCAAATAATATAATCGATATTATTTTTTTTTATGTAATAAATACTTTTTAAGATTGAAGCTATTAAACCCACTGTTGAAAAAGTCTTTTGAACAATGCTCTTTCCTCTAAAACCTCTCATAGGAATAGTTATGAGTTGAATATCTTGAGGAATTACTCTATTTTCTATTCCAGTTTTGGTACCAATCCAATAAATCTCATGATCAAATTTAATGCATTCCTTACCAAATTCCATAGCTGGAAAGACATGGCCTCCAGTTCCTGCTGCAGCAATTAAAAATTTCATTACTTTATATTTTTATTTTCAAAATTAATTCTTAACACAATGCCCATTAAAAACATAAATAAAATTAAACTTGTCCCTCCATAACTTATAAAAGGAAGAGTTAAACCTTTTGTTGGTAGAATTCCTAGATTTACACCAATGTTAAATATTACTTGAATAGCAATTAAAATGCCTGTGCCAAAAACTAGAAAACCTTGAAACAATTTACCAAGCTCTAATGCTTTGATAGATGTTTTAATAATACCAAAAATTAATAGGGCAAATAATAAAATCACTATCAAGCCTCCAATCAATCCGAATTCCTCTACAATTACTGCAAAAATGAAATCAGTATGAGGCTCAGGAAGATATAAATTTTTTTGAAGGCCATTTCCTAAACCCATTCCAAACCATTCGCCCCTTCCAATGCTTAACAATGCATTTGATAATTGCCATCCTGGCCCATAGAAATGCTCGAATGGCTCTGTAAATGATATAAATCTTATATATCTGTATGGCTCTAGATAAATAGCAATAACTGCCAAGGCACCCATTAAAGAGAGTAAAGATGAAAATTGTAAAAATGAAATTCCTGCAAAAAATAATATTGCGATAACTAGACATCCGATAACAAGAGTTGATCCAAGATCAGGTTGAGACAGAATTAATAATCCAAAAATTGCTAATACAAATAAAGGTCTCAGAAACCCTAATGAAGTATTGATTTCACTTAATCTTCTTACACAATAACCTGAAATATAGATAACTAAGGCTAGTTTACTTACTTCAGATGGTTGAACATTAATTGGGCCTATTCTTATCCATCGTAAACTTCCATTTACTTCTGTACCAACTCCAGGAATAAAAAGTGCTACAAGCAATAAAAATGAACCAAGTAAAATAACCCAGTCTAAAGTGAAAAGTAAATTCGAAGGGATGCTTAATGCGATAGTAGTTACTAAAATACCTATTATAAAAAAAATTACTTGCCTTGATGCAAAATGAAATGGAGTCCCATAAATATTTTCAGACACATAAATACTTGATGATGCAACCATCACTAGACCGACAAATAATAAACAAAAGTATGGAAAAATGATAAATATATTTTCTCTATCAATCATTAAAACTCATTGCTAATTGTGTAAAATGCTTTCCACGTTCCTCAAAATTTTTATAATCCTTACCACTTGGATGACCTGGAGAAAAAAGAATATTTGTTTTTAAATCATAATCTTTCTTTTTAATTGAATTCATTACTGAGACAAGATCTTCATCGTGAAATAATATTTTCTTTGGATGCAACACTTTCTTATCTATCTCATTTGCATGAGTGCCAAAAATATAGACTTTTTTTGGGCCTAGAATTTTAAAACTATCATACTGCTCTTTAACTGGATCCCCGCATAGAATCAATTCAAACGGATTAGCTGTTTTATTCAAAGCAAATTCCAGTGCATTGGTGTTTGTTGCCTTTGAGTCATTGATAAATGCTAAATTTCCATGAGTAAATATATGCTCAAATCTATGAGGCAAATCCAATAATTTAATGTCTTCCACTTCTGATTGGTCCCTTCCAGTGATCATTGACCATAGCTTTTTTGGATCGGACTGTTTTGTTGTTATTTTAGATTTTTTAATTCTGTTTTTTATTCTCTTGTATTCAGTGAAGCTTCCATGATGATCAATATGATCAGGAGCAATATTAAGAAGTACTCCAAAATCTAAATTTATTTCTTTAATCTTCTCAAGCTGAAAGCTAGATAGTTCAATAATCGAATATGAACATGAATTAATATTATCTAACACCGGGGTACCAATATTTCCAACTAATTGTGAGCCTTCTAATAATTGATGGAGATGATAGCAGCAGGTACTTTTTCCATTTGTTCCGGTAATTCCAATCTTGAAAGAATTATCTTCTTTAAAAAAAATATCAAGATCAGTTTTATACGGAATGTTGTTAAATTCCCCTCTTGAATAAATCTTCTTAATATTAATACCAGGACTTAAATAGATCATTTTATAAGAAACCAATTTTTTACGATCGGGTAATTCATTGGTGATATTTGAACCTTTTACATTGTCATCATAAATTTCAAAGACTTCTCCATGTTTTTCTAAATATCTTTCGAATGATTGTCCTGTAACTCCATAACCAAAAATAAGAGATTTCATTAAATCTTATCTAAGCTTTAAAGTTGAAAGTGCGAATAAAACAAGCACGAAGGTTATAATCCAAAATCTAACAATAACCTTTGGTTCAGCCCAGCCTTTTAATTCAAAATGATGATGTATTGGTGCCATTAAAAAAACTCTTTTGCCTCTTATTTTGTATGAGCCCACTTGAATAATAACGCTGAGAGTTTCCATGATAAAAACTCCAGCCATAATTGCAAAAACTATCTCATGCCTAATTAAGACTGCCAAAGTACCTAAAATTCCACCTAAAGTTAATGATCCAAGATCGCCCATAAAAATCTGTGCAGGATATGTGTTGTACCAAAGGAATCCAATTCCAGCTCCAATTAAAGCCCCACAAAATACAATAAGCTCTCCACTTAAAGGATTAAATGGGATAAACAAATAATCTGCAATCAAAATATTTCCTGAAGCATATGCAATCAGACCAAGACCTCCAGCAATTAATACTGACGGCAAAATTGCTAGGCCATCTAATCCATCTGTCAAATTTACCGCATTCGAAGATCCAACAATGACAAAAATACTAATACAAAGAAAAATAATGGGCGATATAGTAAAAATAAATTCTTTATTAAAAGGCATGATGAAAATTTGCTGATCTCCGTCAGGAGAAACTTTCAACATGAAGATCATTGCCACGCATGCAAAAAACGATTGTAAAATTAATTTATATTTTCCTTTTAAGCCTTTTGAACTTTTCTCTTTAATTTTTAGCCAGTCATCAAAAAAACCTATAATGCCAAAAGATATCGTAATAAATATAAGAATCCATATGTAAGGATTATTAAAATCTGACCATAATAATGTTGAGATAATTACTGAGAAAATAATAATTAAGCCTCCCATTGTTGGAGTTCCAGATTTCAAAAGATGTGATTTTGGCCCATCACCTCTGATGGATTGAGCAAACTGAATGGTTGTTAAAAATCTAATTAAAGTTGGTCCAAGGAAGATTGATAGCATAAGAGCTGTCAAAGTTCCTCCAATAGTTCTAACAGTCAAATAACGGAGGACATCAAATCCTGGATCGTATGACAAAAGCCAAGTACCAATTAATTCAATCATATTATTTCCATAGATTTAAAATCTCTTCCATTTTCATAGATCTAGAACCTTTTAACAAAATATTATCTCTTGTTTTTAGAATTTTTCTTAAGAAGTTTACTAACTCTAATTTATTTCTGAAGAAAAAACCTTTTTCTCCAAATGCAGATGAAGTGTGACGAATTAGATCTCCATATCCCAGCAAAAAATCTACTCCGTTTATTTTCGCATAATCTCCTAATGCAGCATGTAATTTTTTTCTATATCTTCCCAGCTCAGCCATATCTCCGAGAATTGCAATCTTTCTCCCTTGAAATTGACAAAGAACATCAAGCGCTGCTTTCATTGAATCAGGATTAGCATTATAAGTATCATCAATAACATTTGACTGCTTTACCCATTTTTTTAGACCTAAGCGCTGAGGATGATTTTCAAGATCTCTAAGATTATATGAGAATCTTTCTACATTTAAATTAGACGCATGAATTGCAGCAAAAGAAGCCAGGATGTTAAGTACATTATGTATTCCTATAAGCTTTGTTTTTATGCGAACGCTTTTTTTCAAATGATTAGATTCAATAGAAAAGGATAGGCCATTACTTGTCATTGCAATCTGAGATGGAAAATATGATGCTGATGAATTCATGCCAAATGAATAAAATGCAATATCTTTTCGCATTCTTTTCCAGTAGTTTAGATACTTGCCATCTGGAACAATAGCTAATCCATCTTTCTTAATATTTTTAATCAGTTCTGATTTAACACTTAGCACTCCCTTTACTGAATTTAGACCCTCTAAATGTGAGTGGCCTATGTGAGTGATAATGCCAATGTTGGGCTTAATAATTTTAGATAAAAAATCTATGTCGCCAGATTTAGCTGCACCCATTTCAAAAATAGCTGTGTTTTGTTGAGAATCCAACTCTAAAGCACATAGAGGTAGCCCAATTTCATTATTGTAGTTTTCAAAAGTCGAATAACTGTTACTTATACAGTTATTTAGAATGTTTTTAGTTGTTGTTTTTCCGTTGCTTCCAGTGACTCCAATAACGTGACCCTCGTATCTTTTCATTGCAATCTTTGCAGCATCAATAAGACACTTCTTGGGATTTTTAACTTGAATGATTTTAGACGAATTATAATTAGAGCTAAAATTTTTCTTCTTTTTTACAATGGCAAGAGATGCTCCTTTTTTGATTGCGTCTAATGCATAAATACTTCCATCATCATTAGAACCAGTAAGTCCAAAAAAAACCGAATTCTTTTTGACTTTTCTAGAATCTATTTGATAATTTTTAATTGGTAAAAATATATTTCCATCAAGACTCAATGAACTTAAAAAATCTTTTGTATTATTAATTAATTTCATTGCTTAAAATTTTTAGCACACAATCCTTATCATTGAACGGAATTTTTTTTCCTTGTACCTCCATAAAAGTTTCATGGCCTTTACCTAATATTACCAATATATTTTTTTTATTTAAGTATTTTAAAGCTGATTTTAAAGCATCTTGCCTATCCTCAATAATTTCAACTCCGCTAAGATTATTTCCATTTAATGCGTCCGTGAAAATTGAATAAAAAGATTCAAAACGATTATTGTCAGATGTAAAAATTATTTTACTTGCAAATTCTTGAGCTACTTTCATCATTTTTGTTCTCTTAGATTTATCTCTATCACCGCCACAGCCAAAAACAAGAATAATTTCATCATAAGTTTTATGTAATTCAGACAAAATATTTTTAAAAGATTTATGGTCATGGGCAAAGTCAATTAATATTTTTCCTTCTTTTGACCTTAATAACTCTCCTCTTCCCTTTGGAAGTTTTATTGAACTTTTATTAATACAATTAATATCATTAGAAGAAATGGTATCTGATATTAACGCTAGAGCAGAAATGTAATTATCAACATTAAATTTTAAAAATAATGAAACTTTTATTTCTAAAATTAAATTTGGGAAATCTAAATTAATTTTTGAAAATCCCTCTGGATTATATTCAAAGGAATACTTCAAGAGAGCTGAAGGATTTTTTGAGCTTAAATGTTTTGAGGCTTTAATTTGTTTTTTTTGATCAGGTAATAAACTTTCTTTCAAGTGATGCATGTGATCGATGGATATTATTGTAGGATTTTTACTGTTAAGTTTTGTAATAGATAGTTTTGAATCAATATAATTTTCATATGTTTTATGGTAATCCAAGTGATCTGAATGGATATTAAGTATTATGGTCTGATTAAAATAAAGATTGCTAAGCCTTTTCTGACTTAAAGCATGTGATGAAATCTCAAGAAATACATATACCTCTTTTTTCGAGTCGCATGATTTTAAAATTTTAAATATTTCAAATATTCCGGGTGTTGTATTTCCTTTAGTTTTGATAAAACTATCATTGATAATTGCTCCTAAAGTTCCAATATAAATCGAGGGCCTTTGAAGTTCTCTAATAATATTGTGAGCCATAAATGCTGTAGTTGTTTTACCATTAGTGCCAGTTATGCCATGAAAAATGAAATTATCTTCATTAAGCTCATAAAATCCATATAGGATGTCAGTAATCTTCTCCTCTAATCTTTCAAAAAAATAAAATGGAACGTCTGGTTCTTCTGCTAAATTTTTATCACTGATAATACAAGATGCTCCATTTTCAATAGCTTGTTTTGCGAACTCTATTCCATGAGAATCTTCACCCTGTCTAGCTATAAATAGAGAATTTCTTATAACATCTCTAGAATCATCAGTAATTGATGAAATTACACATTCATCAAAAATCTTTGTTTTAATAAAAGGCTTGATGAGTGAAAGTTTATTCATTTAAGTAATTTAAAACATCGTTAGATATAGCTGCAAATAATGGCGCAGCAATGCTACCACCAGAATAATTATTTAATCCTGGCTCATCAATATTGACAAAAATTGTAAGTCTTTTGGTGTCTAATGGAGCTATGCCAGCAAAGGAAGCTATATATTTACTTTTATCATAACCGCCTTTTGAACTAGATTTATGGGATGTTCCAGTTTTACCTGCGACTTCAAAATTTGGAAGTTTTGCAAGAACTCCCGTTCCATCAGATACAACTAACTTTAACGAATCTAATATCTCATCTGCGGTATCTCCACTAATGACTCTTTGCTGATATGAAGACTCATTATTAATAAAAAGTTTAAAATCTTTTAAATATCCTTCATTGGCAAAAACTGAGTATGCTTGAGCTAATTGCAAAGGTGATGCAGTCAAACTATATCCAAATCCAATACTAGCTATTTCATGATCAGTAATATT
>CEQY01201441.1_pt1 | contig 10390 bp, 9 predicted proteins | sample 361391 | NCBI WGS metagenome assembly CEQY01 (sample SAMEA2621075, study PRJEB7988) | marine metagenome | isolation source: saline water (ENVO:00002010), including
AGTTATTATTATTATTATCATCATTATTATTTAAAATTTTGTTAATATTATCGAGTTCATATTTAGAATTATTTACATAATCTTTAATATTAGTACTGGTAAAATTTTTTTCAATAAATTTATATAAATAATGTAATAATAAAATTAAAATAAAATAAATAAAAAACCATTTAATAATATAAAAAAACATATATAAATTTACATAAAATAAAAATTATAGAAATAAAACATATATATTAATTAATATTAATTAATATATATTAAAAATTATTGAAATAAAACTTAAATATATTTACTTATTAAATTTAATGTTAAATTGTTTAATAATTAAAGATAATGAAATATCGACAATTAATATAAAAAATTTATCAGAAGATAATATTTATAAAAAATGTGGTTATAAATCAGATAATAATTTTAAAAAGATATTAGAACATAAATTAAAGGATAATATAAAATTAGAATTATGGGGAAAAACAGAAGGTTTAAATAAATATTTAAATAGTAATAAATTTTTATTAGAAAATAAATACAGTATTTATAATAAATGTATATTAATTGCATTAAATAATAAGAATGAATATATATCTTGTTTGAAAGAATATTATGATAATATGATAAATAATAATGAAATAATTGATAAAGTAAATAATAAAAACAATGATATAATTACAAATAATAATAATAATAATAATGATGATAATAATACAAATAATGAGGATATATTACATGAAAATGAAGAAATAATATATGATGATTTATCAGAATTAACAGAAGATAGTTATATATATTCAAGTGATGAAGAAGAAAAAGAAGAAAAAGAATAAAATAATAAAATTGAAAAAATAATAAAAAAATGTCAATAAATATAAATCAATATGAGTAACAAAATAAGAATAGTAGAAAATGATGATTTATTTAGAAAAAATATAATATCACATTTGAATAATATATTAAATGATGACAAAAAAGCAACAAATTTGGAAAAAGGAATATACAACTATACAATAAAATATAGCATTGAAAATAATATATTAAAACAATGGCAAAATAAAAATTTTGTTTTGATTTATTTACAAAAATTAAAAAGTGTACTTTATAATTTAAAAAATGAAAATATATTGAAAGATATAAAAAATAAAAAATATAAAGCACATGAGTTAGCATTTATGACCCATTATGAATTAAGACCAGATATATGGAATAAGTTGATAGAATTGAAGAAAATAAAAGATGAGAATAAATTTACAACAAGAATAGAAGCATCAACAGATAATTTCAAATGTAATAAATGTAAATCAAACAAATGTAGCCATTATCAATTACAAACAAGGAGTGCAGATGAACCAATGACAACATTTGTAACATGTTTAGATTGTGGAAATAGATGGAAATGTTAATATAAGAGGAATTATAATTATAATATTTCTAAATCTTTTAATTTCCAATATTCAAATTTATTATTAGATAAAGGTCTTTTAATAATCAATGGGATTAATTTTAATTCAATTTCTCTATTAGCGATTTCAATATTAGACATATATTGATTAGTAGTTAAATAAGGTTTAGCATTATTATTTAATTGTACAACTCTTAATCCTAATAATTTAGTTTTTTCATATTTTGTTAAAATAGGGATAGTTTTATGAAACTGATCAATAATAATATTATCAGAATTTTTATGAACAATAAGTAATTTATTAAGTTCATCTTTAGAAATAGGTAGACATTCATTGTGATGATTAGTTAGAACATTAGTTTTATATTCGGTATTAAATTTTTCAATATCAATATCTTCAAATAAAAAGTTAACATTATTTTTGTAATTAATATAATTTTTTTTATTATAAAGTGAATTTTCATCATTTTCTAAATCATTATTACTAGAATTAATATTATTACTTTTATTATTATCATCGTATATATCATCATCGTCATCATCATCATCATCATCATCATTCTGAATAATATTATCATCATCATCAATATCGTTAATATCATCATCATGAAATAATTGTTGTTCTTGATTATTAGTAGTAGTGTCGGATTTATTAATAGTTAAATTATCATCGGTAAGTAATTTTTTATCAGAATGTTTATTTTTAATCGTACTACTGTCAAGTTCAGTATCACTTAAATTACCATCTGATAAATTAGAAGTATTAGATTCATTATCACTAAAAGAAATAACGCTCATAGTCTACTTATAAAATTATAATATTTTTATATCAATTTGAAAAAAAATAAATTAAATAAAAATTAAAAATTAAAAATTAAAAATTTTAAATTTTATCAGTTTTCCAATTAGTTTGGCAATGAGAACATAAATAAATAAAATTCATATTATTATCATCGTATCTAATATATATAATTTCTCTTTTTTCATTATCAAAATCTTTAGTGTTAGATAAACATTCATGATTAGGGCATTTGATAGTATTAGTTCTAGGTAATGTATTATCCAATACAGTATAATTATTAATCAAATTATTAGAATATAAGTTAGATTTATTAAAATTTTCTTTACTAATACAAACATTAGTATTAATAAGTGATTTATTAGTAGTTCCACAATTTTTACAATAATAAATAATAGAATTTTCATCATTTTCTTCTAATTTAATATAAAACATATTATGACAATTGTTACAAAAATGCATTATATAATTAAATTATATAAATAAATAATTAATAAATTTATATCAATTTATAAATAAATAATAAATAAATAAATATAAAATAATAATAAATAATAAATAAAAATAAATAAATATTTTATAGCAAATGAATATATTTATTTAACTTTGGAATTAATTTTTCTAAATCTTGCATACAAATTTTTAATTTATCAAAATCAAATATGATTTCAATAGAATATATAGGTATAAAAATTTTAGAAATTTTATGTATATTGCAAAAATTTTCTAAATCATTAAAATTATTATTAATATTATCATAATTATCGATAAATGTTTTTATAATAATATCATAAAAATGAAAGTTAAAAGCATCAAAATTATCTAAATTTTCATAATTATCAAGATTACAATTAGATAAAAATTTATCTAATTTAAATAAACTATTACAAATATTATTTTCAATATTTTTGTAATTAATTAATAAATTGTATTTATCAATATAAATATCATTTTCTTTAATACTAGGTTCATTCAATAAAGGTTTATCATTAAATATAGTATTCAATGAAATAAATAAGGTATTAAGTGTAATACAAGAAGTCCATTTATCGCCGATCCATGTATTTAATATAGATAAACAAACCTTACCATTAGTATATAAATTAGGATTATATCTAAAATAACCATCATTTGAAAAGTATGTTAATTTTGGTGGTTGATATGGAAATGTATCGGGATATTGTATTTTAAAATAATTAAAACCATAAGCGTAAGGAGTATTGATAGCACCAATAACTAATAAATAACCTAAAAAAATATTTTTTTCATCATGTTTATAAAAAATATTTTCTATAGGATTTTTTTTTAAATATTTAATATCTTTTATGAGTCTATTAGTATATGAATTGTTAATAATCATTATGTTAATAAAAATAAATTGTATTTATTTTATTTTTTTTAAAAATATTAAAAATTGAGATAAAAATAAAATTATATTATTATATATAATTAATAATTTATAATTATGAATAAAAATGGTGATAAGTATAATGAGGTTATAAAAAAATATATAGTAGAAAAAGGTTCACCTCATACACATACAAAAATAGGAAATATAAAAAAAAATATATATGGAAATATATATAATATAGAAAATAGTAACGATGAATCATCAGATTTTTATAAATCCTATGTTGAAAATGTAATTATAAATAATAATGATGAATTTTTAACAGAAAAACAATTAATAAATGATGGACCATTATTAGTAGATATAGATTTAAGGTATGAAAATATAGAAAAAAACCATGAAAGGCAATACAAAAATGAACATATAATGGATTTGATATATTTATATGCAGATAAATTATCAGTATTATATAATATAAAAGACAAAGATTTATTTAATGTATATGTATTAGAAAAAGAAAATCCATTAGTAAAAGATAATATAATAAAGGATGGTGTACATTTAATTTTTACAATAAAAATGAACAAAGCAACACAAGTAATAATGCGTTCTATGATAATAAATGACATAGGTAATATATGGAATGATTTAAATATATCAAATACGTATGAGGATGTATTTGATATAGGAATAACAAAAGGTTATGTAAATTGGCAATTATATGGTTCAAAAAAACCAGATTCAAACAAGTATACATTAACGAAATATTATACATTGACTTTTAATGAATCAAATGATTATTGGGATATTACAACAAATGATATAACAAATATAGATTGGATAGTTCATTTTAAACTAATATCTGCGAGATATAATAATCATATAGAATTTGAAATAAATAAAAATTCAGAATATTATGATGAAATTGAAATTCAAAAGAAAAATTTAAATCGGAAGTATATGACCAAAAATGATTCTAAAAATAATACAGATTCAAATCCAGATAGAGACATCATAGCAGAATTATTAGAATATAATGTAAATATTTATACAATTATAAAAGAAATTAATAAAAATTCATTAGAATTATATATAAATAATTTGTTAAAAAATGATAATAATTATGAATTAGTAGAATTATATAAATTTTTGATGATATTACCAGAAGAATATTATAATCAGGGTTCTTTTAACAATTGGATAAGAGTAGGATGGGCATTAAAAAATACAAAATTATCTTACAAAATTAATTTAAATAAGTTGTTTATTTTGTGGATAGATTTCAGTTCTAAATCAACAATTTTTGATTATAATGAAATTGAAAAATTATACAATATGTGGAAATCATATGATTTAAACAACCCAGATGGATTAACACATAGGTCAATAATGTATTGGGCAAAACTTTCAAATTACAAAAAATATCAAGAAATTAGAAAAGAAACAATATCTTATTATATTGAACAAACAATTATAAAAATTACAGATTGTGGTCTAGCTGATGTATTATATCAATTATATAAAGATCAATTTATTTGTGTTAGTATAAAAAATAATGGTTGGTACGAATGTAAAAATGGTAAATGGTTAGAAATAGATTCTGGTAATACATTAAGAATGTTAATTTCAAAGAAAATGCATGATGTTTATTTGGCAAAAGCACATGAATGTATAGAGCGTATTACAAAATTAGAAAGTCAAGGAGAAAATACCCAAATGTTAAAAGAACGGTCAAATGTAATAGGTGAAATATGTATGCATCTAAAAACAACCAGTTGGAAAAATAATATAATGAAAGAAGCAAAAGAATTGTTTTATGATAACGAATTTCTAGAAAAATTAGATTCTAATCCATATTTATTATCATTTAATAATTATATAATTGATTTTAAGAAAAAAGAATTTAGATTACCAAAACCAGATGATTATATTTCAAAATCAACAAATATAGAATATATTGATTATAATAAATTTGATGATAATCAAAAATCAATTGTTAAAGAAATAGAAGAGTTTATGAAATGTCTTTTTCCTGATAAAAATTTGGAACAATATATGTGGGAACATCTCGCATCAACATTAATTGGTAATAATCAAAATCAATCTTTCAATATTTATACTGGTAGTGGTAGAAATGGTAAATCTAAATTAGTTGAATTAATGTCTAAAGTATTAGGTAATTATAAAGCTACAATACCTATTACATTGATTACACAAAGTCGTAATGGTATTGGTTCTGCTTCTCCAGAAATAGCACAGTTACTTGGTGTAAGATATGCAGTTATGCAAGAACCACAAAAAGGTGATAAAATTAATGAAGGTATAATGAAAGAAATAACAGGTGGTGATCCTATTCAAGGGAGAGCATTATTTAAAGATACAATTACTTTTATACCTCAATTTAAATTAGTATGTTGCACTAATTTCCTATTTGATATAAAAACAAATGATGATGGAACATGGCGAAGAATTAGAGTATGTGATTTTATGTCAAAATTTTTAGATAATCCATATAATGAAGAAAAATTCCCTAAAGAAAATTTCCCACATCAGTATAAAATAGATAGAAATATTGATGAAAAATTTAATATTTGGGCTCCAATTTTTGCATCAATGTTAGTTAATATAGCATTTAAAACAAATGGTTTAGTTAATGATTGTAAAATGGTATTAGCTGTAAGTGATAATTACAGAGAAAAACAAGATTATTTATCTGAATTTGCTAAAGAAAAAATTAGTAGAAAAATAAATAGTAAAATAAAGAAAACCGAAATCCTTGAAGAATTTAAAAATTGGTATATAATTAATTATGGAAGAAATAATATACCAAATGGTCGTGAAATTTCAGAATATATGGATAAAACATATGGTAAATGTACTAAAGGTAGATGGATGAATGTTGAAATTATATATGATGACATGTTAGATGATGATGATGATTTAAATAATATTTAAATATTTAAATATATGATATATTTTCTTGATTATTTTCATAATTATAAGAATCGTATTTTACAATATCTTCATATGTTAAACCAGTGTTTAATAAATTAAATTTTTTCATTATGTATAAATAAAATTTATACATATACAACAATATATATTTTATTATAAATGGTGCTATAATATATAATATTATCATTATAGTTGCTACTGGATTTTTATAATATTTATTTTTCATAAAATTAGAAAAAATAAAAAATAATATTAAAATTACATAATATATAATTAACAAATAATAATTATAATTTTTGTTATTTTCTATATTTCTTTCTAATTCTTTGTTCAATTTTGAATCAATATTCATATGTTTTTCATAACTATCTATTTTATTTTGCAACTTATCTTTTGTTTTTGATAATAAATGTAAATTTGGATTAGTATTTGTATAATTCTGTAATTTTTCTAAAAAAATATTAGCACTATTTATATTAAATGATATATCACCTTTTAATAATTTCAATTTTTTTATATTATTATAATACATTTGATATGCATTTTCTATGATAATATCATATTTATTTTGAGTATTTATTTTGTTTTTTAAATAGTCTGTTGTATTATAATCATCCACTATATAATCAAATATATTATTTATTTCTTGATTGTATAAAACAAAGTTGTCATTAAAATTATAATAATCTTGATATATATTACTAATATTCGTCTGAATATTACCATTATTAATTCCGTTTCCCGCTTCTAACGTAGAATCACCATCATTTATACTTGTAATAAAAGTTGGTGTAAAGTTTATACCAACACCATCTCCCATATCCTGTATAAGACTATCAACAGATTTCTGAAAGTCTTTTCTAAGTTCTGGGGTATTGACAATTTGTTGTAAACTATCTCCCAACAATGACATTTTATTACTTATATTATATAAAACATTTTTATAATATTAAATTAAATATATATAATTAAATATACATAATTAAATATATATAATAATAGGTTATAACAATATACTTTATACACATTTACCTTTAATTGTATCATATGTAGTACCATTATCGCAACAATCAGATTTAAAACATCCAAAAATACTCGAAAATTTATGACTATTATTATTTAAAGTTCTTTCTGTATTGCGATTAGTAGTAGTTTTTTTAACAGTGTTTATATTATCAATAGTTTTATCTATTTTATTATAATTAAATTTATCAGCAGCCATTTGTTTGTAAATTATAGTTCCTGAAAATATAACAAATATTATTATCAAACCAAAAATAATAATGAATAACAAATTTATTGAAATTATTTCTTTTTTATGTAACATCAAAAATGGAACACTAATTAAAAATAACAAAATAGCAAATTTCAATATTTTTAAATTATCAATATTTTTTTTATTATCATATTCTTTATCTTTTATTTTTCTTAATTTTAAATTATTTTCATCATTTATTTTGTCATATACTTGTTTTATAGTAGATTGATTATTGTTATCTTCATTTATAATATAATTCAACATTACATCAGATGCTAAATTTTTTTTTTGTGCTAATAATTCTTCTAATTCTAATATATTTTCATTAGTTTCACTTTTATCATGATAAGCATTGCACATTTTTATTCTGTTTCCAGCATTAAGACCACTATTCTTCCAGTTTGTTGGTATAGTACCAACCCAATCCTCCCCATCATACGTATGTTTATTACCACATAATTCACGCATATTACTAAAAGGTTCAGATTTTACCTTTAAAAGAGCATCAGATAATTTGTCAGGTAAAAGATGAACAACACCTTCAAGTGCAGAATCATTATAATTATCAGTGTGTTTGTAAGTATGTATACTATTTTCTAAATTATCTCTATATTCTATATAATTATCTGTCATATCAATATCATTATATAGATATTCTGATAATGATGTAATATTAAGTATATCGTTTTGATAATCAGAACTGGTGTAACCTTTATAAGAAAATTCGCCAATATTTTCTAATGGATTTCTTATTGCATCAGCTATTACAGATGATACATTATCTTTATTTATTGCATTTAGATCAAATGGTGAATTAGATAAATGCGTAGATGTCCTAATTGCTGAATTTAAAACTTTAGAATGCATTGCTAAATTAGCTATAATTTGAGATAATTGCTGTGATTTCATTCCTAAATCTACAATTTTACGATAATCACTATGTATTCTTCTTAATAAAGTTTTAGACTCTTCACTAGCTAATTGCGCATCATCACGAAGTATTAGAGTTTCATCTCTAGCTTCTTTGGCATCTGGTTCATGTTCAGTAACAATAGTATTTGTTTTAGTTTTAGATGTTTCTTCATAAGCAAGAATTTTATTTTTTGATGTTTCAGCATCTGATTCATATTGACCAATACTAGTTTTTCCCCATTTATCATTAACTTGGTTAGTAATTTCGGTTTGAACATTACTATATGGAAAATAAGAAGAATCATGATTATGTCCACTTTTAGAATAAGAAGAATCATGATTATGTCCACTTCTAGAATAAGCACTAGGAGGATTATATTTATCAGCATAAGCATTATGAGTATGACTACTATCAGAATAAGAAGAATGACTATGAGAAGGAACAGATATGGATACGGGGTTATTAGATTCATTAGAGTTATTGGAGGTATTGGAGTTTCGCGGCGCCATTATATAATATTGATTATATATATATATATATTTAATATTATATATATATATTTGAAAATTTAAAATTTTAAAAATTTTATTATAGCAAATATAATTATTAAAAATAATACAATAAAAAAAATAATCAGATAATTAAATAATTCATTGCTTTTTTTTCTTAAATCATTATCAATATTTTGTTGTTTTATTTTATCATATTTGTATTTTATATTATTAATATCTTTAAATTCGTTTCTATCATTATCCTTATCTATACATTTTAAATAATAATCATATGCTTCATTATTATATATACCTTCCCCACTTTCTTTTGTATCACATAATGATTTCAACATAGGTTTACATAAGTTATTTTTTATTTTATCATCATTTTCAAATTCATATTTGGAACTAACGTCTAAGGTTACCTTATTGCATATATTATCCACATCAAATGTTGTGGGCATAACCGTTATATATATATATATAATTTTAATTAATAATTTTAATTAATAATATTAATTATATTAAAAAAATAAATAACTAAAGTTACTAATATAATATAAATAATTAATGCAATATTAGAAATTAATGATATACTATATAATCCTAATACTATTATACTTATTAATATGACACTAAATAATAATATATATTGTAAATTAATAGAATAGTTTCTAATATTTTCTGTATTATATTTGGTTTTTGTATTTTCCAATTCTTCTTTTCTAGTATACGCTACTTCAACTGCACCTCTACGATTTATTGTGCCTTTATTTATATTTCTTAATTTATATATTTTATCTTTACTAATATCTGTATTATCATTAAGTGTTTTTTCAGTATAATTTTTATCTATATTTTCGCGTTCAATTATTTTATCTATTTGATCATAATTATCTAAATAAATATTAGTATCCTTATCGATTCTTATATCACTAATACTAGCAGGGATTTCCTCATTAATTAAAGGCAGGGTTCCATATCCAAAAGCTAGTTTATTTGGTTGGTACATACATTCGACTTCATTGCTGTCATCACAATTAAGAGAAGCAACAGATTTTTGATCTTCTACTATAGTATTTATTGGAAATTGTTTAGGTTTGCCTTGAGAGGTAGTAAAATTTTTACCACTATCAGTATTTAAAGCATAATTAACAGCACGAGTTAAAGAAGTAATTATTATGTTGTTGTTTTTAGGAGCAATAATACCATATACAGTACTAG
>CEQY01022847.1_pt1 | contig 10386 bp, 10 predicted proteins | sample 361391 | NCBI WGS metagenome assembly CEQY01 (sample SAMEA2621075, study PRJEB7988) | marine metagenome | isolation source: saline water (ENVO:00002010), including
TCATTGAGTCAGAGAAAAATAAGGCTAAGGATAGAGTATATAATAAAATTGAAATAGGAATGACTAAAGATGAGGTGATTGAGTTAATGGGAGAGCCCGCGTTTACAGAGGATAAGTACTATGGAAACGATGTTAGAGAATTATGGTTTTATTTAGACTCAGCAACTGAAAAATATATACAATTTTATTTTGAGAAGAATATTCTAAAAAGAATTAATAAATAATTATATAAATCCAAATACTTAATTGGCAAAAAGAGATAATTAAAACTATGCAAACAAACTAGTTTATCAAATTATTCATAAAGGAGTAAATAATGTTTAAGATTACATTGTTTTTAATTTTGTTTTTAGTAACAGCAATACCGAGTCAAAAACAAAATATTATAGATGTTTTAGAAGAGTACAATAAATATTTTGGTGAAGCAAACTATTCAAAAATTGTTAATTCTTTTGATTACCCTACCTCTTTTAATCTTAGCGATAAAACAATTACTGCCTCCAGTAGATTTAAATTAAAATTAATTTATAAAAAACTTAGAGGTGACCTCCCTGATTATTATTCGTACAGCAAATGGAACAAGATAGATATTGAACTAATAGATGATAATATTGCAATCGTTAATGCTAGTTTTTCAAGATATGATAATAATGACATTGCTTTTTATTCAGGATCAGCGCAATACCATTTAAGGTATAAAGATGAAAAATGGAAAATCTATTCATTAACTCCGTATAAAAATATTGAAGTATTAAATTGATACTTTTTTTAAACAAATCATAAGTGTTCTGAAAAATTGAAATTATTTTTTATTTCGTCTACACCTTTCAGAGCAATATTTGACACTATCCCAATCCCTTTTCCACTTCTTTCTCCAGTTAAATTTCAAACTGCATGTTTTACATATTTTGTGATCTAAATTATTTTGTTTCCTCATTTAAAATCAGTTATGAATTACTTTTTTAAACTGATTAATGTCATAGCCAAATTTAACTTGTAAAGTAGTTAAGATTTTAAAATATAAATCATCGTCCATTTTGTTGGTCCTGCTCATAATCCATCCATATTTATTTTTAGGATAACCTACAGCCATATATTGATAGTTGTCATCTAATATAATGACTTTATAAGGTAGACGTAAAAAGGGAATGCATGGTCTTGTTAGTTTAAGTTCCCATTCACTATTGTTTTCTTTATTTAGTATTGTTGCTCGCTGTTTTAATGTGACTGGTTTATTGTTTTTTAGACCATGATAAAATATTTCTATTGTCCCATTAGAATTTAAGGTGTATTCGTCGTACGAATCAGTTACTTTGTTTTCGATAAAATTTGGGATATTTGATATTACATACCATTTGCCCATAAATTTATCTATATCAAGATTTTTTACGGGCTCCATTGAAAATATGACAGACTGGAAAAAGAAAAATGAAAAAAAATATTTATTAACCATAAATAAATTTAATATTTTTTTCAATATCCTTAGATAGGCTTTTGTGAACAGGACAATTTTCAGCAGAGCGCTTTAAAATTTGCTTAATTTTATCTGAATAATTATCAGGAAACTTAATAATAATATCAATTCTAGATATCATTCGTGGATTTATGCCCATTGTTTTATTTACTTCAGCAAAAGTTCCCTTAATATCGACATTATATTTTTTTAGAGCAATCCCCATTATTGTTAGCATACAGCTTGTAAGAGATACGCAAAGTAAATCTGTTGGAGAAAAGCTCTCTCCTAATCCGTGATTGTCTTTAGGGGCATCTGTATTTATTGATATCCCAGATTCTAGGTGCTTTGCAGATGTCCTCAAATTGCCATTATATGTAATTTCAAATGAATTCATTATTATAAATAGAAAAATGATTATTAAACCTATATAATATAATGTTATTTTATGGTAATAAAATTATAAAGAAATGATTAAAAGAACTCATACATGTGCAGATTTATCAAAGAAGTATCTTGGCAAAGAAGTTGCTCTTAATGGATGGATTTCAAAATCTCGAGACCTAGGAGGTCTTATATTTATTGATTTAAAAGATCGATATGGGGTTACGCAGATTGTTTTTAATGAAGAAGTAAACAAAGAAACTTTTGATAAAGTTAAACCCCTTGGCCTTCAAGATGTTATAGGAATAAAAGGAGTAGTTATCTCTCGGCCTAAAGAAGCGGTTAATAGTGATATGCCTACAGGAGATATCGATGTAGAGGTAATTGACATTGAAATTTATAATGAGGCTAGCCCAATGCCCTTTGATGTCAATGATAGATACTCTGCGATGGAAGAGAATAGACTAAAATTCAGATACCTTGAATTGAGAACAGATGAAATGCAAAATAATTTAAAGATAAGGCATGATACGGCACTTAGCGTTAGAAATTTTTTATCGAATGAAAATTTTTTAGAAATAGAAACCCCTATTCTGATGAAATCCACCCCAGAAGGCGCTAGAGATTTCTTGGTCCCAAGTCGTTTACACAAAGGGAAATTTTATGCACTACCTCAGTCTCCTCAAACCTATAAGCAATTGTTAATGGTTTCAGGTCTTGATAAATATTTTCAAATTGTTAAATGTTTTAGAGATGAGGATTTTCGAGCTGATAGACAGCCTGAGTTTACCCAAATTGACATTGAAGCTTCATTTGTAAATCAAGAAGATATCATTAGTTTAGGAACCAATTTAGTTAAATATATTTGGAAAGATGTTTTAAATGTCGATTTGCCAGATATCTTCAAAATCATGAGTTATGAAAATGCAATGGAAACTTATGGAACAGACAAGCCAGATTTGCGTTTTGAAATACCATTAATTGAATTTAAGGATTTTATCGATAAATCGAATTTTAATGTTTTTAAAAATACATTAAAAGATGGTGGACGGGTCAAGGCGATTGTGTGTCCAAATGCAGAAGTTTATTCTAGAAAAGTTATTGATGAGTTAACCGATTATGTCAAAGAGTATCATAATGCAAAAGGCCTAGCTTGGATGAAAACCGACAATGGCTCTCTGGTTGGAGGTATAAGCAAATTTTTCCCTGAAGAATTACAAACAAGTATTATCGAAAATCTAAAATTGAATAACAACCAAATCATATTTATGGTAGGTGATACTAAAAAAATTACACTCGATACGTTAGGCGCTTTAAGAATTAAAATTGCTAAAAAAGAAAATTTAATTAGACAAGAATGGAGACCTCTATGGGTTGTTGATTTTCCTCTTTTTGATTGGAATGAAGATAAAAATAGATGGGATTCACTTCACCATCCATTCACTGCACCTAACCCTGAAGATATAAGTATGCTAAATGAAGACCCTGGTAAAGTTAGGTCATGGGGTTATGATATTGTTATGAATGGATATGAATTAGGTGGAGGTTCAATTAGGATTCATAATAAAGAATTGCAGTCAAGAATATTTAGTTTGCTAGGCTTGTCAAAATCAGAGGCTGATAAAAAATTTGGCTTTTTAATGAATGCATTTAAATATGGGGCACCTCCACATGGAGGGATGGCATTTGGTTTAGATAGAATTGTAATGCTTTTAGTTGGATCAAATCAGATTAGAGACGTTATTGCGTTTCCAAAAACAACTTCTGCAATGTCACTTATGGACAACTCTCCCTCATCAGTTGATAAAAATCAGCTTGATGAGCTAAATATTAATCTGCAAAATAAAGAGAAATAGAATCTTCTTATGAAGAAAACTCTTAAAATAAATGATGTCGACCCAATTGTTTTAGCTGGCCCCAAAGATGAAAATATTAAACTCATAGAAAAAAAATTCGAATCACTAATTGTTTTGAGGGGAAATGCAATTAGCATCGACGGCAAAAAAAAAGAGATTGATATAATTACTACAATTTTTAATGAAATGGAGCTTATTGCAATTAAAAAAGACTATGTTTCAAAAAATGACGTTAACACACTAATTAATTATTTGACATCAGAAAATGTTAAAATGGCTATTCAAAATTCTGATGAATTAATTATCTTAAATAGCCACAAAGGAGCTATTACCGCAAAAACAGACGGTCAGAAAAAGTATTGTGAGTCAATTATAAAAAATGATATTGTATTTGCAATTGGTCCAGCAGGTACAGGAAAAACATATCAAGCAGTTGCATCAGCTGTGTCAAGCTTAAAAAGAAAAGAAGTTTCTAAAATAGTTATTACTAGACCAGCTGTTGAAGCTGGAGAGCGTTTAGGATTTTTACCAGGAGATTTAAAAGAAAAAATTGATCCATATTTAACACCTTTATATGATGCCTTGCATGATATGATTCCAAAAGATAAATTGAAGCTATATTTATCAAACAAAACGATAGAGATTGCACCCTTGGCATATATGAGAGGAAGAACTCTTCACAACTCTTTTATGATTTTAGATGAAGCACAAAATGCAACTCAAACACAAATGAAAATGTTTTTAACTCGATTAGGTGTAACTTCTAAAGCGATAATTACAGGAGATATAACGCAAATTGATTTACCTCCATCTGATAAATCAGGGTTATCAGATGCTGCTAGAATTTTAAATAAAGTTAAAGGAATAGATTTTATCTATTTTGACGCAAAAGATGTTGTAAGGCATCAGTTAGTTAAAAATATAATTAAGGCTTATGATAAAGATGATGAAAAAAAATAATACAGTTATAGTAGACTATGCAAGAACACCATTTGGATCTTTTCTAGGCGGACTATCTAATTTTTCTGTTTCAGAATTAGGTGCATTTGCAATAAAAGGAGTTATTAAAAAAGTAGGTATAGATTCCCAAAAAATAGATGAAGTAATAATGGGTAATGTCTTAACTGCCGGTGCTGGTCAAGCTCCAGCCAGGCAATCAACTATTTTAGCTGGTCTTGATAAAAAAACTAATTGTATGACGATAAATAAAGTGTGTGGCTCAGGTATGAAGTCAATTATGTTAGGAAATCAAAGCATAAGACTTGAAGAGGCAGATTTTGTTATTTCTGGCGGTATGGAAAGTATGACTAATGTGCCTCATTACTTGTTGAATTCAAGATTTGGGACAAAGCTTGGAAATATTAAACAGATAGATGGAATGATCAATGATGGATTGTGGGATGTTTATGGTCAAGTTCATATGGGTAATCATGGTGAAGCTTGCGCTGAAAAATATGGTATTTCTCGATTAGACCAAGATAATTATGCTGAATTATCTTACAAGCGATCTCAAAAAGCAGCCAAATTAGGTGCTTTTGACGATGAAATCATTGATATAATAGATAAAGATAATAACAAAGTTGATATTAATGATGAGGAGCCATTTAGAGTCAATTTTGAAAAAATGAAAAAATTAAAATCTGTTTTTAAAAAAAATGGAACCATTACTGCAGCAAATGCCAGCACTATTAATGATGGGGCAGCTGTTTGCTTGTTATCATCTGAGCAGCACTGTTTAGATTTGGGTTTGTCCGCAAAGGCTCGTATTTTAGATAGTGTCAGTTTTTCGCATGAGCCAAAATGGTTTACTACTGCTCCAGTAGGTGCTATCATTAAAATTTTAGAAAAAAATAATTTGACCATTAATGATATCGACTTATTTGAAATTAATGAAGCTTTCTCAGTTGTGCCATTGGTAGCAGCTAAAGAGTTAAATATTAATATTGATAAATTGAACATTCATGGAGGAGCTGTATCTTTAGGTCACCCTATAGGATGTTCGGGAGCTAGAATTATTATAAGTCTCATTAATGCTTTAAGGTTAAATAATAAAAAAATAGGTGTCGCTTCTATCTGTATTGGCGGAGGAGAGGCAACTGCAATGTTAATTGAGGTATTATAGTGAATAGTCAAGAAAATTATATTGGGGTAGTTGGCTCAGGAACTATGGGTAACGGAATAGCCCATGTTTTTGCTCAGTCAAACCATAAAGTACTTTTAGTTGATTTAAGTCAGTCTATACTTGATAATGCAATGAAAACTATTTCATCAAATTTGAACAGACAAGTTAAGAAAGGATTGATAGAACAAAGTCAAATGAATCATTCTATAGATAATATAACAACAAGTACTAATATAGACTCATTACAGAATGCCCTTATTGTGATTGAAGCTGCAAGTGAGGATGAAATTGTTAAAACAAATATATTTAAAAACCTAGATACTATATGTGTGCCTCAGACGATACTTGCAACAAATACCTCATCAATATCTATAACAAAGATTGCTAATGCTACTAGTAGGCCAGATAAAGTAATCGGTATGCACTTTATGAACCCAGTTCCAATCATGAAATTGATTGAGGTTATAAAAGGCAGAGATACTAGTGAGAAAACCTTAGAAGCTATATTGAAAATTTCAAAAAAATTAAATAAAATAGCTCTGGAGTGTAATGACTCTCCTGGCTTTATTTCAAACAGAATCTTAATGCCCCTGATTAATGAGGCGGCTTATTGTCTTATGGATCAAATTGCAGACAAGGAGTCTATTGATGGTATAATGAAGTTAGGCATGGGACATCCAATGGGACCGCTGACATTGGCTGATTTAATTGGAATAGATGTTTGCGTATCAATTATGAATGTATTAAAAGAAGGTCTTAATAGTAAAAAGTATGCGCCGTGCCCATTATTGATAGATATGGTAAAGTCTAATAAATTAGGAAAGAAAACAAAAGAAGGGTTTTATAGGTACTAAATGAATTTTGAATTAACACAAGAACAGAAAATGATTAAAAAAATGACTCAAGAATTTGCAAAAGATGAGTTGTTACCCAATGTAGTTAAAAGAGATATTGAAAAAATTTGGCCTAAAGAACAAATTAGAAAAATGGCAGACTTGGGATTGCTTGGAATGATGGTTGAACCAGAATGGGGGGGCAATGGAATGGACACTATTTCCTATGCAATCGCCATGGAGGAGATATCTAAAGTAGATGCATCTGCATCTGTTATAATGTCAGTTAACAATTCTTTAGTGTGCTCAATTTTTCAAAAATATGGCAATGAAACCCAAAAAGAAGAATATTTAAAGCCTCTAGCAAAGGGGCATAAACTAGGATGTTTTTCATTATCAGAACCACAGTCTGGTTCAGATGCATCAAACATGAAAACTTATGCTGTGCAAGATGGCGATGAATATGTTATAACTGGAACTAAAAATTGGGTTACAAACGGCATAAGTTCAGATATTATCATGGTATTCTGCGTTACTGAAAAAAATGTTGGACATAAGGGAATATCCTGTTTTATTGTTGAGAAAGATTTAAAAGGGTTGTCAATGGGTAAGCCAGAAGAAAAACTTGGTATTAGGTCTTCAGATACCTGTGAATTATATTTTGATCAAGTAAGGGTGCCTAAAAAGAGTCTTGTTGGAGATTTAGGTGAGGGTTTTAAAATTGCTTTATCTACCCTTGATGGCGGAAGAATAGGTATTGCTTCGCAGGCATTGGGGATTGCTCAAGCATCTCTAGAAAATTCAATTAGCTATTCAAAAGATAGGATTCAGTTTGGAAAACCTATAGCAAATAATCAAGCAATTCAATTTAAATTAGCGGATATGCGTATGGAAATTGAAGCGGCAAGATTATTAATATATAAAGCAGCGTCAGAAAAAGATAGAAAAATAAATTTTTCTTCATCCGCATCAATGGCTAAAGTTTATGCTTCTGAAGTTGCGATGCGCGCTTCTACGCAATGTGTGCAAATCCATGGCGGTTATGGATATATTAAAGAGTCTGGAGTTGAAAGGCTAATGAGAGACGCTAAGATTACGCAAATTTATGAAGGGACATCTGAAATTCAGAGAATTGTAATAGCTAGGGACTTGTTGAGATAACTTTTATGGATATTTTAAATCAGATGCAATTAGAGAATCATGAACAGGTCAATTTTTTTCATGACCCCAAAACCAATCTTAAGGCTATTATCGCTATACATAGTACAGAGCTGGGGCCATCGTTAGGAGGATGTAGAATGATGGAATATGAATCAGAGCAGAATGCACTATTTGATGTATTGAGATTAGCAAAAGGTATGACATATAAATCAGCGATTGCAGGACTCAAATTAGGAGGGGGAAAATCAGTTATAATAGGAAATTCTAAAACAGATAAAACTGATGAATTGCTTGAAAAGTTTGGAGAATTTATAGATAGTTTGGGCGGAAGATACATAACTGCTGAAGACATGGGAATGAATGTTAAAGATATGGAGATTATTAAAAGAAAAACTAACCATGTTACTGGGCTTGCAAAGGATTTAGGAGGTAGCGGAGATCCATCTGAAGTTACTTCTTATGGAACCTATATGGGTATTTTGTCAGCAGTAAAATTTAAATTGAACAAAGATAATCTTGATGGTCTCCGTATTATGGTTCAAGGACTAGGAAATGTTGGGATGAAGCTAATAGCTTATTTAGCTAAACATGATATTAATTTGTTTGTTAGTGATATTGATGCTGATAAAGTTAGTGATTGTGTTTCAAGCTTTGGAGCTACCCCAATCGCTGAAGAGGATGTTTATGATTTAGATGCTAATATCTATTGCCCTTGTGCTGTAGGTGCCACAGTTAATGACAAAACAATAGATAGATTAAATTTTGATATAATTGCTGGGGCTGCTAATAATGTTTTAGAGAATTATGAAAAACATGGAAATATATTATTTAGAAAAAATATTTTGTATGCTCCAGATTACGTGATTAATGCCGGCGGTGTAATTAATATTTATAATGAACTTAGTGAATATAATAAAATTGATGTTTTTAAGCAGGTTGAAAAAATATATGATAACCTTTTGAATATATTTGTAGAATCTGAAAAACAAAATATAGCGACAAATATTGTCTCAGATTTATTAGCAGAAAAAATTATTAATGAACATAAAAATGATAAAATTAGAATCTAGAAATGGATAGAGAACAAAAAAGAATGGCACGAATTTTTGCTCTTAAGATGGCATATGCGTATGAAATGACCAATCAAGATGATAGCTTGGTTGATGGAAATATTAACATCGACAATAGCTTGAATGAGCAATCGGAGGATGTTGTTGTATACAGTAAAAAAATAGTTAATACATGTGTTGAAAATATTAAAGATATAGACTCTTTAATAACTAGTAAATCTGCTAATTGGGACATTAGTAGAATAGCATTTATTGATAAAATCATCATTCGTTTGGCTCTTACAGAAATGATGTACTTTGATGAGGTCCCTCCAAAGGTTTCAATTGTAGAAGCGGTTGAAATATCAAAAGAATTTAGTACGAAGGATAGTAGTAGCTTTATAAATGGAATACTCGATTCAATTTATAATGAAAATAATATGGCGGATAGAAAGATATGATAGGGTCTGTTTTATCAAAAATTTTTGGAAGCAAATCTGATAAAGATATTAAAGCTATTGTTCCACGGGTTAAGGAAATCAATGCTATTTATGACACCCTTTCATCATTAAGTGATTCTGAGCTTATTAGTCAATATCAAGATCTAAAGAAGGAATTGAAAAATTTAATCATTTCAAAAAAGGAAGAACTTATAAGTAGTAATGAAGATATTGATTTGATCGATGAAACTTTGAATAAACTCGAAACTGATTTTTTAAACCAAAATTTACCTAAAGTATTTGCTATAGTTAAAGATGCTTCGCGTCGATTGTGTGGTCGAGAAGTAACTGTGATGGACCAAAAAATAGATTGGAACATGGTACACTACGATGAGCAACTAATTGGTGGAATAGTGTTGCATGAAGGTAAAGTTGCTGAAATGAAAACAGGTGAAGGTAAAACTTTGGTTTCTACTTTGCCTGTTGTTTTAAATGCATTAACTGGCAGAGGTATTCATGTTATTACAGTTAATGATTATTTGGCTGAAAGAGATAGCCAGTGGATGGGTTGTATTTATAAATTTTTAGGCTTAACAGTTGGCTGTAACCTGGCTCAGCTTAATAATATTGACAGATCAACAGTTTATAATTGTGATATCACATATGGAACGAATAGTACATTTGGATTCGATTATTTAAGAGACAATATGACCTTCAGATCAGAAGATCAGGTTCAGCGTCAGCATGTTTTTGCTATAATCGATGAAGTTGATTCAGTTTTGATTGATGAATCTCGAACCCCTTTAATTATTTCTGGACAAGTAGATACTCCTTCGAACCAGCAGTATGATGTATGGCGTAATAAAATTGAAAACTTGATTAAGAGGCAAAATAGTTTAGTTAATCAGCTTATTGATGAGGCAGAGAGTCTGCTTGATTCAGATAAAAAAGAAGCTGGATTAAAATTATTAGTTGCGAGTAAGGGCGCCCCTAGAAATAAAAAACTTATTAAGATAATGCAGCAAGAAGGTATAAAGCAACTATGCTTCCAAATTGAAAGCGAGTACATTAGAGATAAAAGAACTGCA
>CEQY01082883.1_pt1 | contig 10386 bp, 7 predicted proteins | sample 361391 | NCBI WGS metagenome assembly CEQY01 (sample SAMEA2621075, study PRJEB7988) | marine metagenome | isolation source: saline water (ENVO:00002010), including
TGAAGACCTAGCTCCTAAAGGAGTTTCTTCATGAAGAAGAGAACAACCTATTGTTTAATAGTGATTATCTTATTGATTTTATTATCAATAGACAATTGCTATTAGCGACCGGCACAGGAGAAATCCTGTGCTTGGTTTTTCTAAAAACTCAAACAATATATAAACTTATCCCCTTCAATTTTTTCTTCAAGCTGCATATTATTTTTTAGGGCCAAGTTTTGAGAGATCTTAAAGCCAATTCCAGATTCTGTTTCATAATTTTCTATAAAAGGAGAACTGACCTCTAATTTATTCTTTTTAATGGCAACATAAATTTGTTGTTTATTAGTCATAGCCTTTTTTGAATTAGATAGTATATTGATGAGTATCGTCTCAAAGTCTTGTTTTACGACAATTACATTCCCTTGAGATTTTTCAGTAAAAACAAGGTTTTTATCTTCAATGCGCAAAAGTTCTTTTACTTTCTCTATACTACTTGCGATATCAACTTTCTCAATATCCGTATTCTCAAAAATATTAAATGAGTTGAGATATTCTTTCATCTCAATCAGAGATTTTTTTTGATCTTCAATCGTCTCATCTAGCCTTTTCCTAACACCTACTGAGTTTTTTAAGTTATCGTTCAAAATATACTGAGTAGCCAACATACTCTTAATATTATGAGCAAATGAGTTGGCTTCTTGGCCTATAACTGAATAGCGCTCACGAAATTGTATTTCCTTTCTGCGGCTCTTTGAATAACCATTAAACAAATAGATGAGCATAACCATAAATTCTGTAAAAATAACGACATAATCCCCTGCCGTAGATTGCCGAGCGAATTCAAAATATCCTTTAGTTTTTAAAAATTGTATGAGTAAAACTGAGGCACCGCCTATGATTAAAACAGGAAAAAGATAAATGGCTTTATATCTTAAGAATAATATCATCCCCATTGAGATGGCTATAAAAGCAAAAAAATACAGAGGTGAAAAGATCTCACCTTGAATAGAAAAAAGTGTTAGGACCAACGATAATAGAAACAAAATCATTTGGTTGCGAGGTTCTCTAATGAGTAAAAGAAATAAAGGAAGCGCAGCCATGATGAGAAAAGTTTTAGATAGGAAGTAGTATGAATAAACATTCTGAGGAATCAATGACTGTTCATATATAAAGAAGATGCTCGTTACCGAAATATACATCATCATGGCAACAAATACATCTTTTTGTTCCTCTGATCTTATATAATTCTGAATGAGTTTCAAGAAATAAGCCTTATTAAAAAGTTAAATGATATACAAATTTATTATTTTCAATATTCTCGCCTAAGACCATATTATTTTTGAGTGCAAGGTTTTTAGAAATTTTATATCCAATTCCAGCTTCCTTCTCATATTGCTCAAAATAAGGAGAAGCTATTTTCAAATTATTTGAAGAAATTATGACTTCAATTTTTTGCTGATTATCAATACTTTTCTTAGAATTTGAAAATAGATTGATAAGTATAGTTTCAAAATCTTGTTTGACCACATTTAGGGTTATTTTACCACTCTTTGATAGAACTAAATTCTTATCGTTTATTCGAAGTAAATTTGTGACTTTCTCTATACTCCTCGCGATATCTACTTTCTCAATATCTGTATTCTCAAAAATATTAAATGAGTTGAGATATTCCTTCATCTCAATCAGAGATTTTTTTTGATCCTTTAATGAGTCACGCATAATATCTTTATTATCAATATTATTCATTAGATTATCGTTCAAAATATACTGAGTAGCCAACATACTCTTAATATTATGAGCAAATGAGTTAGCTTCTTGTCCTATGACTGAATAGCGCTCACGGAATTGTATTTCTTTTCGTCTTCTTTTAGAGAACCCTACGAATAAAGCAAATAAAATGATACCGAACTCAATTGATATCATTACATAGTCTACTATCATTGCTGGCCTGGCATGAGTAATGGCGCCTTGTTCTTTTAAATAGTGTAAGTAGAGAATACAGGCAGGGCCAATGATCGATGCAGGTAAAAGAGTTTTTAATTTGGGCCTAAGTAAGATTGTCATACCAAACATATTTACCACATAGCTAAAATAATAAAGTGGTGAGAAATATTCTCCAGCAATGGAATAGGCTGTACAAAAACAAGTTACCAAAAAGATATAAAACTGATTGTATGGCTTCTTAGTTATTAAAAAGAATAAAAAACTTGAACAGAGAATAGTAGTTGTCTTAAGTAAGATGAATAAACTTTTTAAATCTTCAGGAATGTTAGAATATTCATAAAATGCAACATATGTAGCGAGTGTAGAAAATAATAGAAAACAAAAATAAGCTTCTTTTTGCTCAATACTTCTAATATAACTAGGAAACAACTTCAAAAATATACCCTTTCCCTCTAATGGTCTTAAGATTGCTAGCAAAACTCTTTGGGATTTTTGCTTTTAGATTTGTTAAATGAGTATTGATGGCGTTTATGGCCTTAACATCATCACTATAAACATTTTGATGGAGCTCTTCTTTAGTCACAAGTGAGTTTGAATTTTCAAGAAAATATTTGAGTATTTTAAACTCAATATCAGTGAGTTTTATCTCTTCGCCCTCATCAATGGCCAAGTTTAATATTGGATCTAATTTAATAACGTGCTGTGAACCTTTAAACTCTTTTTCACTGAGAATACTTTTTAATTCTGAAGGTAAAAAAGGTTTTTCTAAAAAATGATTGACGCCTATATTCAGGGCATTAATCGCTACATCCTTTGTTGCGTAAGAAGTCATCATAATAACAGTGGGAGGTTGAGTGAGATTTTCCAAACTCCCAAACAGATCTAGCCCATTATCTAATCCGAGATGATAATCCAAAAGAAGGAAGTCATATCCTTTTGAGAGTAATTTATTTTGAGCAGATTCTAAGCAGTGTGCTTCACAGACATTATAATTAGACGCTTTCAAATTTAGATTCAACTGTTTAACGAGTGCCACATCATCATCAACTATCAATATATTCATTAGAATATTCTATTATGGATCAAAACCAATGCCCAACTTAAGAAAACTTAAGAGGTCTTGAATAAATCTTGAATTAAATGCGGTTTGCACTCCCCGATAATAAGTAATGAAAAGGTAGGTTCTTATGCTCAGAATGATTCTCATTATCATAAGTTTTACAAGTTGCACGGTAGAGGTAGATAATAGCGTGACCAAAAAGTCAGACTCTAAGTCTTCTGAACAAAATGATACATTGAATACTCAATTCATCGGAAACTGGGAGACAGATTGCTTAGCTGGAACAACTGACAGTACTCGTTTAAAACTAACTTTTAACAACGATGGTGCCGTGATCTTAAAAGAAGAATTCTTTTACGATACTAATTGCTCTACTGCTGATGAAACTTGGACTTCTTACCACAATTATGAAGTCGAAAACTCAAACATCAGCTTTGAGCGTTATAAAGAACTCATCAAACCTCAGCATGCAGATCGTGTGACTGACTACAATCAATCAGGCTCAGAGATGTGTGATATAAATGATTGGCAAATCAATATTACTCAGGACGTCACTGGGCTCGACTGTGATTCTTTCACCACTGATGAAAAGCAAATGGATGGAACATACGTCATCAGCAATGGTGAGCTTACTTTTACCGGCCATTATCTAATTGAAGACGAGACTTTTATTAAACAATAATATTCTGTTTATACTGCACAGCTAGATGATCTTGAATAAATCTTGAATTTTAAAATGTGTAACTTATTGGAAAAATAAGCATACAATATTTAATTTTCAAGGAGTCAGAATGAACAAACTAATTTATTTGGGAGCAGTACTAAGTTTAGTATCTTGTGGAGGAGATTCTGGCGGTGGTGGCGGGAGCTCTGATAACTCTATTATCCCCATGATTTCAAATATTAACTGTGGAGATGACTCCTGTGTAAGTGACTCATTAACTAAATCTAGCTCATCTAAAGCCCTAGAGTGGGCAGGTGAATTTTACGAAGAAATCAACGACACTATTATTCCTGAAGTGAAAAACACCTTTTCTGACATGGACAAAGTTCTTCGCTCAGCAGAAATTGCTTCATGTGCTGATATACCTAGTTCTGGAAGTACTGAAGTCGATTATGAAGGGACAACAGTGACAGTTACTGCCAAGACTCCTACAGGAATTGATGTTTTCAATAAAGGAACAGTGACCAACAAAGCCGTCGAAGCTTATAATGCATCTTCTCAGAAATTTTTTGAAGCTGAGTTCAACTGTGACACCCCTAGAGTTGCGTATGTTAAAGTAAATTTACCCATTCTAAATTCATCAGAGGTAGAAAAGACGGTTCTCTATTTTTATGAAAATGGTGATGACAAAGCTATCAATCTATTCACTCATTACCAAGGTGAAACCAATAAAGAAGGTTATATGCTTCTTTTTGAAACAGATGGAAGTGATTTTGAGTCTTATTTTGGATGGGATAATGATATCGATGGAGCTGGTACTCAGATTATTTTATCAGCAGTAAAAGAAGTGGCTAATGGAGTTAGAATCGTAGCTGATTCAAGTGGTAATGTGGATTTTACTGATGACAGCCATTCAGCTGTAAACCCTGGTAGTACTGACAATGGAAACCTTTCTCATCATTATTGCTATACAGCTGCTTACAGCAATGAAGCATGCGGTGGGTCTCACCCATCACTTGGATTACTTAGTGGTAAAGATCTCAATGAGAACTTAACAGATGTAACAGGTGACGGAAAATTTACAAAAGATAAAATTAGAAACTTAGATTTTAGTTTCTAGTCTAAGTTTCACCTTATGCACTGGCCTGGTCTTTAGGGATCAGGCCTATTTACTCCTTAAGAAGTATTTCACTCCAGTAAAAATCTAATAAATTCCACTATTTAATCGTTAAAATCTTGATCATTATTCCGATAAGAATGATGTGAAAAAAGTTCGATTTCCCATATTTATAAAACTTTTTATTGTGATCACTTTATTACTTGGAAGTGTATCGTTTTTTACGTCGACTCGAACAACAAATTATTTTGAAAATGTATCCCTTAAGCGAGAAGAAGAGATCAATTTTCGCTTAGCTATCAAAAGTAGCTTGGAAGTTGACCGTTTGATCCACTCCATAATAGATAAAACTTTATTTTACTCTCAGTTTCTAATTCAAAACACACAAAATATCTGGTCAGAAAAACAGTCTGATTCAATGAAAAATGATTCAGATATCGTGAGCATAAGTATTTTTCAAACTAAGAACTTAAGCAAACCCGTTCAAAACACCTATCAAAAATCTTTTCTAAAAAAATATAAACTAGGCCCTAGTTTCTTCTCTCAGTTTGACATCTCAATGCTTCCTTTGCGAAGAATCAGTAACGGTGAAATTGTTATCCTCAGTGCGACTCGCAACCAAGTTCCTCTTATTTGGATTGGTATCCCGATCTTAAGGGATAAATATCAAACGGTAACCCATATAGCTTCAGTTTTCATTAAACAAGAATCACTTCAGAAATCTTATCAAGACAATGGGAATTACGAGTTATTTGTCTTAGATGAACTTGGTAATACTCTTGCTCACCCCAACGAAGAATATGTTGTTAATAAAAAGAGTTTCGCGCTAGATACACTTTTTAAAAAAGCGAGTCAATCTCAACTTAACTCGACTCAAATGATAATCACTAAAAATAAAAAGCGCTTTTTAGAAGCATTTGCAAAAAGCCAATTTGGTCCCTATATCATTTCAAGTATTGCCGAAGAGAGCTATATCGGCCCGATTCAGTTTGTAAAAAAACAATCAACCTTTATTTTGGTGGCGGTTTTATTTCTTTCGATAGTTGTCATCACTTTTTTTAGTAATACATTGATTTTGCCCATTGAAAAGCTACTTTCATTCACCAAAGAGATATCACAAGGTAATTTCGATCTCGATATTGCCAAGAATATTTCAAGTAATGATGAAGTCGGTGTTCTCGCCAGTGCATTTGATGAAATGACTTATGGTCTCAAAGAGCGAGATAAAATAAAAAATGCAATGGATAAGTTTCATGGAGCAGCGATCACAGAAGATATGCTCAGCGGAGAAGTGAATCTTCGTGGAAGTAGTAAAGATGTTGTGGTCTTTTTTAGTGATATACGATCTTTCACAAAGTACAGTGAGAGTCGTTCAGCTGAAGAGGTTGTCTCTATGCTCAATGAGTATATGGATGTTATGGTTAAATGCATATACAAACATAACGGCATTGTAGATAAGTTTGTTGGAGATGCCATCATGGCCGTTTGGGGAGTTCCCACTGCAAGTGAACTTGATGTTAAAAATGCCGTGAATGCCTGCCTAGACATGCGTGTCGAATTGGAAAAACTCAACCAAAATAGAATTAAACGAGGTGAAGATCCTATTATGATTGGGATGGGCCTTAATTATGGTAAAGTTATATCTGGTACGGTTGGTTCAGAAGATCGTATGGAGTATACCGTTATAGGTGATACAGTTAATACAGCAGCTCGAATCGAAGCATCAACAAAATCGTTTGGAACAGACTTACTTATAAGTGAGAATGTATATAATGCGGTTGCAAAAGACTTTATTTTCTCAGAAGCTGGAAAAGTTCAAGCTAAAGGAAAGTCAGACTCCCTTAAACTTATAAAAGTTGAAGGTGCTATTGTTGGTGGCCAACATATAATTATAAAAACACCTTATTCACACTTTGAACCAGAAGATGAAGCTGGTGGAAAGACTCAGAGGGTGGCATTGTGAAAATATTGTTCACCACTCTCCTATTTATCCTCATCTCTTGTACTGAATCTACTCCTGAACTTAAAACCCTCGGTAAAAACAATATTAATGATTCAAAGAATATAGATTTTGAAAAATCGGTTTATTATATCACTGATCCAAGTGAATCCTTACTTATAAAAGGTGGTTGTGACCCTCGCTATACTGAAATGGAAGCAAGCTTTGATAACGGTTCCACTTGGAAAAACTTCTCAGTGATAGATACTTCAACTACTGATGATGAATGTTCAGATAACAAGTTTGTTTTATACTTGAATGCTATCAATAATTATTTTACTTATGACTCTGGTGTTGTAGGGAATCAAACAAAAACAATCCTTATACGCGGGAACTTGGGTTTCACTTTCTCTGACCCACGTAAGATTGAAATAAAAAATGGTGATTTTAACCCACCAGCGACTCCTACAATAAGAACTCTTTCGTCTTTTGCTTTTGCAAGAATCTATATAGACGCTATAAGCGATACAGACTTTTCTCATTTCGAGTGCAAAGTCGATAATGGCTCATGGTTTACTTGTGAAGACGATCAAATTATCACGTCTGATGGGGTAACTGTGACTGAAGTGGGTAAAAGAAGTGATATTTCTGTGCGCTCTGTAGATAATAGCGGTAACACAAGTGAAGCTGTGACCAGGCCCTTTATAAGAGGGAAAATCGGTCGCGGTGTCGATGGAACAGTTTATGATATTGTTGAATATAAGAAAGGTCAGTATCTAGTTGCTGGTAACTTTAAGTATCATCAACCTACGCCGGTGGATAAAATTGCACGTTTTAGTGTTTCAGACCTAAGCTTGGATAAATCGTGGAATCCGGATTTTAATAATGTTAATACCGACATCGAACAAATTTCTAGAGATACAGACCACGATTATTTTATAATTAATTATTATAATAAAGCCTTTATTTTTGATGATAATTGGAGTTTCTTGAACCAGTCAGACATCGTTGACACCGGATTATCGTACACCAGATATTATCCCACAAATCATAAGAATAAGTTTTATACAAGAGTTGCTGATTCATCCTCTAGTACATATAAATATTATTTGTCCACACTTGATAATTCAGATCCCTCAAATCCCATTTATCAGACTTCAAGTAATAGTATTGATTTTTCAGGATGGGGAGCTAGCTTCGCCTCAATTAACCTTGCTGATAACTTCGCTTATATAAGTACAGGAAATATGAGAATGATAGATGAAAATACAAGTGACTTTTGTATTAAAAAATTTGAACTCGACTTTAGTGATCATAATGCCGGTACAAATGTGATCTGCAACACACCTTCTCTTTTTTATATTGATAATATTCAATTAGGTGTTGATACACATACTACGGCATACATTGGAAAAAATATGGTGACCTACGGTAATGATCTCTTTATCCACGGGGACTTTACCCAGTTTAATGGATTACCTACACCCAATTGCATTATGAAATATGATGGCAACTCTTTTAGCGCATTTGGGGAGGATCTTGGTGTTGATGCTGCTGTTTATGTAACTGTGAACAAGTGCACATCTTCAAGCTCCTTAGGACTTATCGATAACAATATTATTTTAAAAAGGTATACCAATTCCTCAAGTGCATCTTCTTTATTTTTCAAACCTTATAAAATAAACGTAGCTGATGAAAGCTTCACTGAATTGACCACAGGGCATAGCCCCTCGGGCGAGTATATTGCGGCGGGAAGTTTTTATCTTAATAATAGCTATCTATTCGATTCGAATCTCAATATACAAAAAGACCTTAGAGTTCTTGTTAATTCAACCAGTCCAAAATCTTTCTATTATAATCAATATATATACCTGTTCAATGACTTAGAATATGCTAACCAAGAGAAGTTCCAGAATGAACATCTTCTTCTAATTGATGAAACAGGGAATATTCTCAAAACTTTTGATATACAAGGCACTCAAGTTAACAAAATTTTAAAGTATAAAGATAAATTTTACATAGCAGGTGACTTCACCCAAATCAATAATAATAGCTATAAAAACTTAGCCAGACTAGATAGTGAATTAACTCTTGATAGTACATTTCCAAATTTACAGTTCAATGGTGATGTCACAGATCTAACATTTGATAGTGAAAACAGAATGTATGTTGCAGGAGGCTTTACTTTTGCAAAGGATGTGACAGGAGTCACTATAACTAATCGCTATATGATTCGCTACGATAGCAATTTCATTTATGATAATACATTTCTAAATCTTAACACTACAACTGTGAGCAACGGTAGTAGTCCTCTCACAGGAATGAAATTACTATTAGATGAAACGGATTCTACTGATCGTTCTCTATATATATCTGGGGCTTTCACAACTTCAGTTGAAGGTCATGAAACTGACCTGATTGTTAAATTGGATCTAAATGGAAATATTGATACTAACTTTGTTATCAACGGCTCCAATCATATATCAGATATAGCGATTGCCCCCAACGGAACAGATTTAATTGTAAGCAGACAATACTCTAATAGTAACAATTTAAACGGTAATGGATGCGAACTATGTGTCATAGATAAAAATACAGGAGCATTTAAAAATTCATTACTTGATTCAAGTCGTGATATTTGGACAATCGAGGTAAAAGATAGTCTCATTTTTGGTATGGGAGAAAGGCTTCTGAAGTTTGATCAAAGTTATAACCAATTTTCAGATTTACACACACCTTCTCTCTATGGGAGACTCTATACATTTGTGCTTAATGAGGCAGATGAGTTAATCATAGGTGGGTCATTCACTGCTTACGCCAATGCAGCACGTTTTAGTCTCGTGAAACTCAATAGTGATTTCTCAGTCAATCAGTACTCATTTGGAGATTGGCGCTAGAAAAACTTATTGACTCTCAGACCAAATGAAAAGCCAGAAGACTCAGCGATATTCTCAGCACCTTCATCAGCAACACTATCTCCATCAGTGGATGCCTTATAAGATATTTGATTTACATAATAGCCTGCAAAACCAGTGTAGGTTTCATTGTCACGATACTTATATGTCAAATAGGCCTTAAGATAATAAGAAAAACTAGTATTCACCTCTTCATCATTGGGAGTATCATGAGTTAAGAGATGGACAAAAAGTTTAGCTTCTCCCCCCAAGTCTATTGATCGATTAAAACGATAATAAGGAGTGACCATAAAAACGGGACCTGATGTTGATACCGTCTCAAAAGATAGCTCATCACTAAAACGGTCACCAATTATAAAAAGATCATCCTTATAAAATAGACCTGCAGCATATTCGAGAGGAACATCATAAACAACTTTAGCTCGCCCTAAAAGATAATGAAACTCTTTTAGCTGAGCACTATATTCGACGTTAGACACATTGGTATAATAGAAACCAACTCTATGCTTCCAAAGTGAGTAGAAATCTTGGTAGCTCGCTTCTAAAAAGTAACGCTGTCCTTTAAAGGTAGTTTCTACAATCGTATCTTTTTCCCTACTTTCTCCATAATAATCAATAAATGTTTGCTCTATCCCGTAACTATAGAAAAATGGATTATCTTTTTTGAGTTCATTAGTTAATTGCGACCGAATGGAATGCACTGTGAGATCAGAGCCATTCACTCCAAACTCTACGAAAGCATAAGGAGAGGCGGCCCTCCCATCC
>CEQY01396298.1_pt1 | contig 10383 bp, 7 predicted proteins | sample 361391 | NCBI WGS metagenome assembly CEQY01 (sample SAMEA2621075, study PRJEB7988) | marine metagenome | isolation source: saline water (ENVO:00002010), including
AGTGATCATATTAACCCGCATATTTTCTAAGAATTTTATTCTTCGATAGACTCCATCTCCACCGCGATGTGCTCCCTTGCCGCCACTACCGTGTCGAATCCCCATAAGCTCAATCAGAATAGGCAGTCTTGTCTCCATCACTTCTGGATCAGTGAGAAGAGAGTTGGTCATATTGACTTGTACTGCGGATGCTCCTGCTGCTGTTTTGGTTGCTCCACTTCCTCCACAAATTGTTTCATAATATTGATATTGATCGTTTCCAAAGCTTAAATTATTCATGCTGCCATAACTATTGGCTTTAACTTTGAGCGCTTGAAAAATAAGATCACAGACAGCTTGAGATGTTTCCACATTTCCCGCCACAACGGGAGAGTCTTCTTTAGGATTGAGCATACAGTCTTCAGGAATCTTAATTTCAATAGCACGAAGAACGCCGGAATTGAGCGGAATCGCCTCTTCAATCATAGATCTTAGGGCAAAAAGAATACTCGCCTGAACCACGGGAATTGGGGCGTTAAAATTTGAGTTAAGCCTGGGGCTTGAACCTTGAAAATCAAAGATCGTTTTATTATTTTCTCGCTTTAATTCAACTTTGATTTGTCTATCCGGAGCGATCTCTTTTTCAGCTTTGGCCGAAGAGAAGTCTTGTAGAATATTCTGAATTTTTTGATGAGTGTAATCAAGAATCTTCTCACTCATGGTATTGATATAATCCACTCCTGAGGTTTGAATCAATTCTTTTAAATCTGTGACACCTTTTAAATTCGCAGAAACTTTCGCCTGAATATCATGGAGATTTGTTTTGAAGTCCCTGACCGGATACTTCGTCTTTAAAAGAATCTTTTCCAAGAGCTCTTTATCTACTAATTCAGATTCAGAGATTTTGATAGGAGTGATAATCACTCCTTCTTCTTCTAATGTTTTTGAGTCCCCTGGCATAGAACCTGGTGATTTGCCCCCTATATCTGCATGATGCCCGCGGGAGGCAACCCACATTACGATTTCATCATTATTATGTACGGGGGTCACGATGGTAGTATCCGGAAGATGGGTTCCTCCATGAAAAGGGGAGTTTAAAATAAAACTCTCAAAAGGCCTAGGATTGAAGTTCCTGGCCACAGCTTTAACAGCTTGATCCATTGAACCAAGATGCACAGGAATATGTGGAGCATTGGCAATCAATTCACAATCTTTGGTAAAAAGCGCACAGGAAAAATCATTTCGCTCTCGGATATTTATTGAGCGCGCAAGCCTTTGTAATTGAATTCCCATTTGTTCAGCGATAAATTGAAAACGTTGAAAGAAGATTTCTAATTCAATCTTGGGATCTCTTTTTTGATTTTCAATCTCAGAATCTAGAGAAAATAGCCAAGTATCATGCTGAGATTTTTCAGCATTCCAGCCTTTTTCAATGACAATAGAGGTTTTATTTTCGGATAGGATTTTTGGACCTTGAATTTTTTGGGCTTCGGTATCAAATTCAAGCTTGCGAGTTTTTTGATGAAGAAGTTTTACGGCAACCGAGACTTCCTCGATCGAGTCAGCTTTAGTTCTAAAAGTCTTTTCATGATAGGTTTGAAATCTCGCACAGGCTTGATCAAAATCATCAGCATTGATTTCAACAGTGTGGTCACTTCCAGAGGCCTTAAGCAGAAAAGATTTTTGAATTTCAAAATCGCAATAGGGAAAGCTTTCTTTAGCCTTTAAGAGTAGTCGATCAAAATCAGTACTTGATTTTCCTTGCTCTGTGATTTGATGAAGAGCACACCCAATTCCATAGGCTGATAAAACGGAGCTTAAGGGATGAATTAAAACTTCTTTCATTCGAAGATTTTGCGCGACTTTCAAGGCCAGCTGTCCGGCGGCCCCACCGAAACTTACGAGCATAAAATCTTTGGGATCGAGTCCTTTTTCAATGGAGACTTTTTTGATGGCGCGTCCCATGGTCTCTACGGCAACTTCGATAAAGCCTTCGGCCACTTCTTTCGCACTCAAACCTGTTTTAGAGGCGAGTTCATTAAATTTTTCCTCTACGATTTTTTCATCCAGGGCTTGGTTTTGATCTGGCCCAAATATTTTGGGAAATTTCGAAGGATCAATTCTACCTAGAAAAAGATTCGCATCCGTAATCGTAAGAGATCCACCGTTTCGATAACAAGCAGGGCCTGGATATGCCCCTGCTGACTCTGGTCCAACCAAAAAGCGACCATTATCATAGCTTAAAACGGAACCACCCCCTGCAGCTACGGTGTGAATGTCCACCATAGGGGAGAGAAGTTTGAGTCCATAAAAATCTGGAGTAGGATCAATGGAGAGTTCTCGATCATAGATCGCCACATCCGTAGAAGTTCCTCCCATATCAAAGGTTATAATCTTATCGCGCTTGAATTTTTTCGCTACATCGGCTGCTCCAATAAGACCTCCCGCAGGTCCAGATAAAAGAGCATTATGACCTTTTAAAAATTCTTTTGTGCAAAGACCTCCGTCTGATTGCATATAAAAAATATTTGGAATTCCAAGTTTTTGAGAAAGATCCTTGGTGTACTGTGCAAGATAAGGAGAGAGATAGGCATCTATAACTGAAGTTTCGGTTCTAGCGACATATTTTGCTAGAGGCGAGACTTCATGAGAGAGGCTAATATATTCAAAACCTAAATCAAGGGCAATTTCTCGAAGTCTCAGTTCGTGGGCCGGATTAACAGTGGAGTGCATAAGAGAGATCGCAAGAGACTTTATTCCTTTATCAAGAATACGACTTAATTCAAAGATGGCGATATCTTCATCGAGTTCAACTAAGACTTCTCCTTTGGCATTCATGCGTCCTTCGATATGAGTGACACTTGAATAAAGAGGCTTGGTTTTCTTTATATCCAGCGCGAAGAGATCTTCACGGTTTTGATTTCGAATTTCAAGTACATCTCTGTGACCTAGAGTTGTGATAAGCGCGCAAGCAATTCCCTTTCTTTCTAAAAATGCGTTGGTTGCAACCGTGGTTCCAAGTCTTACTTCTTCGATACAAGAAAAATCATTATGACCAAGAAGATCTTCGATTCCTTGCACTACTGCAGATTCATAATGAGGGGAGTGAGAGAGAAGCTTATGCACTTTATGCTCAGAGTTCTCATTGACAGCAATAATATCAGTAAAGGTTCCGCCGCAATCAATCCAAAATGTCCATTTCTCGTTTGCCATGAGCTGATTTTAATGGGGCAAAGACTAAAGGTCTAGGGTGTATACCTATCGTTTAATTGAGGGCCTGGACTTTTGGATTCATAATTCGAAAAAACAAGGGGGGAATGAGAGTTAAGAGCATCATAGCCGGATAGCCCGCGGGTAGATTAGGGGCTTCAGTATAAGATCTTAAATTATAATAGGGTTTTGAAGCAAACGCGTGATGATCACTATGGCGAGTCAATTCAAATAAAATTTTTCGCCCTAAATAATGATTTGAATTCCAACTATGATGAGGTTGTACTTTTTCATAGCGCCCTGAGGGGTTAATCTTTCTAAGCAGTCCATAATGTTCGATATAATTAACCACTTCCAATTGGAAAGCTCCAAAAAAGGCAGCTGCTATAAAAGCAAAACTGACCGTAGGGCCAGCGAAAAAGGAAATGAGAGCGATGAGAATGAGTTGAAGGCTTATACCAATATAAAATAGTTTTCGATCTAATTTAAAAGCACCTTTAATGGTTCCCCACATAGATCTCAAAACAAAAGCGTAAATGGTTTCATTGAGTCTAGCCGTGGCGGGATCTTTTGGAGTAGAGACATGTCGATGATGGCCTTTATTATGCTCAATATAAAATTGCGTATAAAGACTTGTCGAGAGTAGGAGCATGGCCGTGATCTTATGCAGTCTCTCTTTTCGATGTCCCAGCTCGTGCGCCACATTGATCCCTACAGTTCCACAGGATATTCCCATCGCTAGAATCTGTCCTAGCTGCATAGACCAAGAATCTTGGAGTGAAAAAGTCGAGACAAAAACATAGAGAAGATAGAAATGAATCAAGGTTACGAGATAGAGAAGTGAGTCTAGTGCGATTGATTTACCTGTATAAGCATCAGCATTACTTTCAAAAGGGGCCAGGAAGTCTAAAATTGGAATCACTCCAAATGCGATGATAAGTGCCAAAAAACTAAAATTCTCGGGCTGAGTCAAGCTTAGATAAACACTTGCTGGAATAACCAAAGATAAAAGATATCCGAATAATTTCATGAAATTATGATACTAAAACCTCTCTTTACTACCAAGCCCAAAAAAGCTATGACTAGTTGTTCAATTTAAAAGGAAACTGATATGGGGCAAACTCACAAATTGAGTTCAGAAGTCGTACTTATAACGGGGTCTACTAGTGGCATTGGACTTGGTATTGCAGAACATTTCGCGGGACTTGGAGCCGCCGTGGTTTTAAATGGCTTTGGAGATAAAACTGAAATCGAGGCTATTAGAGTTAGACTTAATCAAATGAACTCAGGAAAAACACTTTATTTTGATGCGGATGTGACTTCTGAAACCGAGATCGCTCAAATGTTTTCTGAGACAAAAAAACAATTAGGGGATGTGAGTATCCTCATCAATAATGCTGGGATTCAGCACGTAAGTCCCATTGAAAAATTTCCGGCAAAGAAATGGCAACAAGTTATTCAAGTGAATCTTGTCTCAAACTTTCTCACTATCCAAAATGCTCTGCCGGCAATGAAAGAGCGTGGCTGGGGACGAATCATTAATATCGCATCCGCACATGGTTTGATTGCTTCTCCTTATAAGTCGGCTTATGTGGCGGCTAAGCATGGTGTACTTGGAATGACGAAAACGGTGGCGCTTGAAGTGGCCGAGATGGGTATTACTTGTAATGCTATTTGTCCTGGTTATGTGAGAACGCCTCTAGTTGATGGACAAATTGCAGATACGGCTAAGGCCCGGGGACTGAGTGAAGAAGAAGTGATTCGCGATGTGATTTTAGGAGCACAGCCCACAAAAAAATTTGTAAGCGTTGAAGAGATTTCTGGGATGGCGGAGTTTTTATGCTCAGATGCCGCCGCTTCAATTACTGGGACATCTCAATCAATGGATGGCGGTTGGACCGCTAAGTAGGAAAGTATTATGGAAATTCTCGCAGTTTTAATTTCTCTTTTTGGTCTGATGTTTTTTGCTTATAAAGGGGTGAATGTTTTAATTCTAGCACCTATTATGGCGCTAGTTGCGACCATCTTCGATTCCAATAATCATTTAATGGCGACCTATACGCAAATTTATATGCCAGCGGTTGGTGGATATTTAGTTAAATACTTTCCGCTTTTTCTTCTGGGTGCGATTTTTGGACAACTCATGGGTGATAGTGGGGCGGCCCAAAGTATTGGGGATTTTATCGCTAAAAAACTAGGGCCTAAACATGCTGCCGCAGCGGTAGTAACAGCTTGTGGTCTTCTAACTTATGGTGGAGTTTCATTATTTGTGGTGGCTTTTGGAATAGAGCCGATAGCTAGACATCTTTTTAAAAAAGGTGATGTACCAAGACGTTTTATTCCAGCTTCAATCGCACTTGGCTCCTTTACGTTTACGATGACAGCACTTCCGGGAACTCCGGCAATTCAAAATGCGATACCGATGCCTTTTTTTGGAACCACGGCATTTGCAGCACCTGGACTTGGTCTTATAGCCGCGATCATCATGGCCGGTTCAGGACTTTGGTGGTTGAATGCAAGAATTCATAAAGCTAAAGCATTAGGTGAAGGCTACGGAGAAGTTTTTGAAGGCGAAGAGAAGAGCGAGAACTCTCACTCAGGACTTAATGTTTGGGTGGCAGTTTTGCCGCTGATTTTAGTGATTGTACTTAATTATGTTCTAAGCCAGGTATTAATTCCTTCATGGTCTTCTGAGTATCTTGCCAATGATCGTTTTGGAAATATCAAACTTAAAGACGTGCTGGGAATTTGGTCAATTATTATTGCGATCTTTCTCTCCATCATTGTTCTTCTTATCACGCAAAAAAAGTTTTTAAAAAAGCCCCTTGATTCGGTTAATAAAGGAACGATGGGAAGCTTACTTCCGATTTTTAATACTGCATCTGAGGTTGGCTATGGAGCGACGATCGCCTCATTGGCTTCGTTTGCGATTATCAAATCAACGGTGCTTGGAATTTTTCCTACCTATCCGCTTATTTCAGAATCTATTTCAGTAAATCTTCTTGCAGGGGTGACGGGTTCAGCTTCAGGTGGACTTAGTATTGCCTTAAAAGCATTAGCATCCCAGTATATGGCGATGGCCGAGGCCGCGAATATTTCCCCGGAGCTTTTACATAGGGTTGCGACTTTATCTTGTGGAGGACTGGATACACTTCCCCATAATGGAGCGGTGATAACATTACTTGCGATTTGTAAGCTTAATCATAAAAAATCTTATTTTGATATTTTTATGGTAGCGGTGGCATTTCCTTTTTTAGCGACGGCCACAGTTGTGATGCTTGGATCAATGCTTGGAAGTTTTTAAAGATCTAGTTTAAACCAGACAGCTCTTTTATCTTCCCCAGGCCAGCTCTCTAGAATCCAGTCAGAGTGAAAACTCATGCCGACTTTTTCCATCACATTTTGTGAGGCAGAGTTTCCCTTCATCGCCGAGGCCCAAAGAGCCTTTATGCGAGGATCATTTTTAGCTTTTTTAACTAAGGCGATTGAGCCTTCAGTAGCAAAACCTTGTCCCCAATATTTCTGTTTTAATCTATAGCCAAGCTCAATCTGGCTTATATCATCTGGGTTGGCTTTGAGTGGTCGATAATGAAACCAGCCGATAAAATCTTGATCTAGATAGGCTTTCCAAACCCCAAACTCTTCGCCGAATTTTTCATAATGACCCATTAAAATTTTCATAATTCTTTCTACTTCAGCGTCATCACTAGCTTTACCGTCTGTGAGATAGCGCATGACTTCTGGATCACTATCGAGATCTTTAATAAGGTATCCGTCAGTGGGCAGGAATTGATAAAAATTTAGTCTTTCGGTGGTGAGAATTGGTTTCATCGTTTTAGTTTAGGGGAGATAGGGGAGATCGTCATTAGCAAAGGCTTAACCTGTTCCATGAGTAACCTCCTCGAGGCGGGTCATCATTGACCCTGAAAGAGAACGTGTGTTATTATCAAATATCCGTCTAAGTCGGCGAAATGAACACATAGTCAGCCCCAACCTCACCTGGGGCTTTTTTATGCAAAAAGATCAAAATTTTATTGGGTTTAAATACTTCTAATTACGAAGCATTTTAAAGGAGAAGTAACTTTTGGATCATAGTTAATAGTTACACTCGTCACATTATATTCTTCCATTTTATCCATAAGAATACCCCAAACTCTTTTTTGCATTTCCCATGCATTAGGATTTTGGCTTTTACTGTCATGGGTGATGGCAAGCTTCGTGCTGACTTTATTCGTCTCGATTACATAAACTAAAAATGGAAGACTGCTGATCATCGCAAATCTTAGTTTTATGTCATCAATACTTTTTGGATTTTGCCGTTATATAGACGGTCTTGTTCGGACAAATTTCTTGAGTTTGCCGGATCACATAGTCTTTTGCCCAGGTGGAATTGCTTAATAAAATGAATGTCAGTGTGAGAGTTTTCATAATCCTAGATTAGCAGTAAGTCGGATTTGGACCAATAGGGCAGGGACATAAACTGTTCTGTGATGTTCTGGGAGGGCTTTTCAGAGCATATGGCTAAATAAAAGAAATTTTGTTATACTAAATCCCTCAATTTGGGGGTGCACTGGTTTCGACAGGGGCATTGAAAGATTGAGCGCGTGTCTAGGTTGGTCGGCAGGCCTAGTAAAAAGCCGCCCAAATTTACTCGGAAACGATGTAGAATACGCAATGGCTGCATAATCTAAAGATTATTCGCAACATTTGAGGGGCCTACACCGATAACAAAAAGTAGGTAAAGACCTCATGAGGGGAGGTCGGAAAACTAAGCCCTCGCTGCTAGTCGGGACCGCAGTTTAAACTTTCACCGGGTTTTGTTTCTTTGACAAAAGAATCACAGCCGTTCCTTGCTCTAATGGAACTACACACGTAGTGCTCTCTACCGGACATGCTTTTGGACGTGGGTTCGATTCCCACCACCTCCACCATCCGACGAGGATGGTGGATGCACTTTTTCTCTAAACATCTTTAAATTCAGACACTTGATTACGGTTAGTTAGGCTTTTATGGGGCTAATAGCACTTGTCTAGACCTGTCTAAAACTGTCTAGGCGTGGCTATTTGTGGCTATTCTTTGGCTACCCTTAAAATTTTTGCAAAACCTTGGGCTATTGTCCGTAACTGGCGCTGCAGAAAAAGAACCTAAGTAAATGTAATTGTTGGACTACCGTTCGTAACTTTTAGAGCTTTTGTAAATTTTATTTTCAAGGAGAAAAGAATGAAAAATGACGACAAAAACTCAATCAAAATCAAGCGAAAGAAAAAAAGAAGATCTGACAAAAAGGTAATGACCAAAGAAGCAAGTCTTTTAAAGTTCATGCGAGAGTCTAGGCACTTATCTATGAGACGAGTCGCGCCAATTCTAGGTTTATCTGAGGCTACAGTAAATCACTCTGAAAATGGGAGAAGAGATCTAGATCCGGTTCTAATTAAGCGTTTCTTAAAGGTCTATGGCTATACTTGGGAGCAATTTCAGCAAATGCTTTCAGGAGAAGTCGAAGTTCCTGAGCATATTCGGTCTGAGTGTATCGATATAATTAATCGTCTAGAAGACTCAAAATTGAAAACTGTTAAGGCGTTTTTAAATACTTTCTAAAAATATAAAAGGAAAAAACCATGGGAATTAAATATAACGAAGCTAAAAATTATTATGAAGTGTCTTATTCAAGAAGACACCCACTAACTAAACAATCAAGAAGCATAAGGAGAGTCGGAATTAAATCTAAGGCTGAGGCTCAAAAAGTACAAAGGCAGATTAAAAATGAACTTCTTAGGAAATTTTACGATATGTCTCATCCATATTGGATTGAAGTTGTAGAGAAATTTATTACTCACTTTGTAAACTTAGGGATGGCAAACAATACTGTAATCAATTATAAAACGACTCTACGGGCACACACTTTTGAAAAATGGAAATTTAAAAGGATCAATGAAATTACGACCTCTGAGATTAGAGATTTTATTTTGGAAGATTTAGCAAGTTACTCTGAAGCTCATAGAAAAAGTATGCTTAAGTATTTAAGAGCAGTTTTTAGGTTCGCAATAGAAAATGACTTTATTCAAAGAGATCCATGTCCAAGGCTAAGGTTTAAAAGAAAAGAGAAGATAAAAAAGGTACTAACAGAGAATCAGATGCGCTCGCTACTAAAAGAAGCAAAAGAGCAAAAGCATCCTTGGTTTCCTATCTGGGCTATGGCCTGTTATACAGGGATGAGAAATGGTGAACTATATGCTTTAAGGTGGGAGAGAGTTGATTTGAAAAAGAGAGTTATGATTGTCAGCGAGTCTTGGACAAAAGAAAACGGGTTTAAAGACACTAAATCAGGTGATGATCGTTCTGTTGAAATAGCACCCAGTTTTTTACCATTGTTAGAGGATCTAAATAATAAAAAGACTGATGAATTTGTTCTTCCTAGACTAGGTAGTTGGTCAACTGGTGGTCAGTCTCAAATCCTTAGAGACTTTCTCAAACAGATTGACCTTCCTATAATACGATTTCATGACCTTCGAGCATCATGGGCTACAGTTATGCTTTCAAAAGGAGTTGAACCTATCAAAGTTATGGCAATGGGAGGATGGAAAGACTTGAAAACTATGCAAATATATATTCGAAAATCAGGTATTCATATTCAAGGTATTACCAATAACTTGAATTTTCTTTAACAGGTAATATCATGATCAATCTAGAGAGAGTACCCACGGTGTTTTCACATTATTTTTATTATTGTATCTGGTTTGTGTTAAAGCCAGTTCTATATTTTTATTTTTGGTGGTTAGTAACAAGGATAGTTCGATTGATTTTGTAGTTAATGGTAAGCAGAAATTATTGCTAAATTCCAGAGCCAATGATTCTAAATCGGGGATCAATATTTGTATTAACTAGAGAAACCGAAATATTGTAATCGAGAGGTGTTCAAGCTGCCTTTTGAAATAAATTTGTCACTTTAGTGATATCGACTTTAAGTTTCTCTAATATCAATTTTTGAGATTTGGCTTTTGATGTCAAGCATTTCCACTGTATCTGATTTGTTCTGTAAAACGAAGCTCGTTCAGTCAGATTTAAAAGATCATCAGAATTAATATTTATTAGTTTCATGAATTTAAAGACTTCTATTGTATCTGGTAGCAAGAAACCATTTTCTATTTTCTGTCCGGTTGCCATTGTTTTGGACGGCTGGTTACCGTCATACAA
>CEQY01076813.1_pt1 | contig 10377 bp, 10 predicted proteins | sample 361391 | NCBI WGS metagenome assembly CEQY01 (sample SAMEA2621075, study PRJEB7988) | marine metagenome | isolation source: saline water (ENVO:00002010), including
CTTGGCATATCATCTAAAACTGGAGTCTTGTATTCACCAATTAATTTGTTTAGTTCATTAAGGGGCTCTTTGCATTCAATTAGATTAGTTCCTAGAGCTGTTTTAATTTCAATTTTATTATCTGTTACTTTTATTGAGTCTTTGCAATCCAATCCAATTATTGAATACTGGGCCCATTTTTCTCCACCTTCTATTGATTCAAGTAAGAAAGTATTTTTTTTATCTTTAATTCTTGAATACAAATTAATTGGAGAGTCTAAATCTGAATTAATTTCTTTAATTAAAGGAACAATATTGAATCCCTCTTGCTTTAGTTCATTATATTTTTGTTTAGTTATCACTCTTAATAATCCTATTAATATCTAAAACATCGCCTATTTTTAATCCTTTTTTCTGAAACCAATCTTTATTTACTTCTAAAGCATACTTAACAGGTTTTTTTGAACAAACTGATTTTCTTGAAAAGGGAACCATATCATATATTTCAATTATTTCTCCATTATCTGCAATATATGCAACGCTTAATGGTGTAAAGGTATCTTTCATCCACATGCATTGTTTCTTCTTATATTCCCATATAAAAAACATACCAAACTCATCTGAGATAGATGGAATAAACATAAGGCCTTTTTTTCTATCCTCAAAATTAGATGCAACTTCTAATTTTGGTAATAAGTTCTTTATATCTACTTTTTCAGAAGACTCGAGTTCAAGTACTAAAAATAATAGGAAAGAATATTTAAACGATTTTTGAACGAAGCGCAGATATAGTTTGCTCATAATTTTCTGTATTAAAAATTGCTGAGCCAGCAACAAATGTATCGGCACCAGCTTCAGAGGCAAGGCCAATAGTTTCTTTATTGATTCCTCCATCAACCTCAAGACGAATATCATTTCCGGAGTCATCTATCATCTTTCTTACTTGAGCTATTTTATCTAAAGAACTGTGAATGAAAGATTGTCCACCAAAGCCTGGATTTACACTCATTATTAAAACAAGGTCTATATCATCTAAAACATTTTCAAGAGCGCTTAATGATGTAGCTGGATTAAAAACTAGCCCTGCCTTACAACCTTTATCTTTAATAGCATGAATTGATCTATGTATATGTTTCGATGCTTCAGGATGAAAGCTGATAAGATCTGCTCCTGCCTCGATAAAACTTTGTGCCAACTCATCAACCGGATCAATCATTAAGTGAACGTCTATAAATTCTTTTATTCCAAAATCTCTAAGAGCCTTACATACCATTGGGCCAATGGTTAAATTTGGAACATAGTGATTATCCATGACATCGAAATGAACCCAGTCTGCACCTGCATCTAGGACATTTCTTACTTCATCACCCAACCTAGCAAAATCAGACGCCAGGATTGAAGGTGCAATTATATATTTGTGATCCGTCATAACTTAATTTTGGTCATTATATACAGTATTAGCAAGTTTTAAACGTTCTGGTGTACCGACATCCAACCATAAATCAGAAGAAATTTGCCCTGTTACAAGTCCGCTATTAATATAACTTGGAAGTACAGTGTTCCACAAATCAAAATAATTATTGTTAAAATTGTTTTCCCTAAAAATTAACGGATTCATAACTGAAATACCGCTCCAAGTTAAATCATTTGAATCTTGGTTTATTTGAACAATATCTTTAGCGAGATTAAAGTCGCCCTCTGGATTATGTTCTGGATTTGGAACACCTATTAAATGTGCAGCTTCAACCTCTTTTGGTAAATAATTAAGATCGACCTTGTGATAAATATCTGCATTCATTAACAAAAAACTTTTATCACCCAATAAGTGAAGTGCTTTTAAAATACCTCCGCCAGTTCCAAGTGGTTTTTCTTCAAATGAAAATATGATGTTTTTATTTGGAAATAATTCATCAATATGCTTTTTGATCATTTCTCCTAGATATGAAACATTTATTATTATTTCTGAGAAGCCACTTTCAATTAGAAGCTGAATATTATTCTGAATTAGAGTTGATTCTCCAACTTTTAATAAGGGTTTTGGTATTTTTTCTGTAATAGGCAAAAGTCTTTTACCAAAACCAGCAGCTAAAATCATGGCTTTCATATTTCTGAAATCTTTTTTGAAAGAATAGGTTGAACTTTATCCAGAATATCGGCTTTTATTTCTATATCTTCTGGGATCATTGAAACAAAATTTAAAAAAATCATAGGTAAATCTTTTAATCTATATGATCTATTATGAATTAAATATAAATTTGCTAAGGTGCCAAGAATTCTCATATTTCTCTGCAAACAACCATATCTTAAGAATTCAAATAAATCTTCTTCGCTGTATTTTGAATTAGTTTTATTCGAAAAATAATTTAAGAAGCTTTTAACGTTACCTTTGTCCATTGGATAATAATGATCAATTAATATTCCTGCCATATCTATACCAATTGGTCCTAATCTCATATCCTGATAATCAATTGCTGTTATTGTTTTATCTTTATTTAGTATGAGATTTCTTCTTTCGTAATCAAAATGACAATTTTTCCATGGGTGGTTTTTTAATTTTTCAACGGTAAATAAAATCAGGTCATCAATTAAACTGTCCATCTCGATATTTAAAAAATTTTTCAAAAACACGTCTTTAAAAAGATTCATCTGTTTTATTAAATCATTTTCTTCAAAAGGATTAATTTCACTAATATCCGCATCTTGTATTTGAATTAAAAGATCTATAGATTTTTCAATTAATTCATTTTTATTATCTTTATTTAAAATTGATAACAAATCATTATCACCAAGATCCTCTTGAAGTGTTACACCCTCCTGATCATTATGATAAATAATATTTACTGCATTGATGCCATTTTCTTTAAGCGAATTTGTAATACGAATAAAATCTAAATGATTGCCATTATTAGGATTTAAATAACATAAAACAAAAGACTGTTCATTATCAGAAACCCGCCAGTATTCTCGCCCACTGGCTTCTTGCTTCAGTGGGCTTACATAATCGGCTTTGAAATTACAAATATTGCTAAGTTTTATTACTTCTGCTTCTTTCAAATTAGCTGTTTTTTACCTCATCAGGTATTGGCGTATCCTCAGGTACAAAAAAGTCTGGCATTAATTCGTTAAAAGGTACAGAAGCATATTTGGTAAAGTCTTTGACTCCAGCTTCATAAAGCACTAAATCATCAATACAAAAATTACCAGTAAATTCCTTTGAGTCTTTAGTTAATATTTCATATGAAGAATCTGCCATTATGTCTACATTTCTTGATAGCTTCATAATTTCATCACCCCCAAGATGATTTTGAACAGCAGCAGTTGCAATAGCTGTCCTTGGCCATAAAGCATTCACTGCTATACCAAACTCTTTAAACTCTTCGGCCATTCCTAGAACACACATGCTCATAGTATATTTGGCCATAGTGTATGCAACTGTCCCTGCAAACCATTTAGAACTCATATCTAATGGTGGCGCTAGATTTAAAATGTGTGGATTAGATGATTTTTTTAGATGAGGTAAGCAAAATTTGCTTACCATGTAAGTACCTCTTCCATTTATTTGATGCATTAAGTCATATCTCTTCATCTCTGTATCTGTAACATTTGTTAGTTGAATCGCAGAAGCATTATTAATACATATGTCTATACCTCCAAAATGATCAACTGAATTATTTATTGCATTTCTAACGTCATCTTCACTTCTGATATCACAAATAATAGGTAATGCCTCACCACCTGCCTCTACAATCTCATCAGCAGCTGTATATATTGTTCCTGGCAGTTTTGGATGTGGGTCAGCCGTCTTAGCTGCGACAACAATCTTCGCACCATCAGCAGCCGCCTTTTTTGCCATTGCTAAACCAATACCCCTACTACCACCAGATATAAAAATTACTTTATCTTTTAAGCTCATCTTGTTACCCCTTTCGTTAAAATTTTTCCATATATGGACGTAAATCTAATTCATGCGTCCAAGCACTTCGATGTTGAGTATGCACAAACCAATATGTATCTGCAATCGCTTCTGGCTGAAGAATGCCATCTTTTTCTTTTAAAGCATATATATCAGGAAAGGTTTCTTTAATAAAAGCTGTATCAATTGCGCCATCTATTACAAAATGAGCTACATGAATTCCCTCTGGCCCTAACTCTCTTGCCATGCTTTGACTAACTGCTCTGAGTGCAAATTTGGCGCTAGAAAATGCTGAAAAACCTGAGCTTCCTCTCAAAGATGCTGTTGCTCCAGTAAAAAAGATTGATCCTTCATTTCTCTTCTTCATATATTTAGCAGCTTCTCTCCCTGAAAGAAATCCTGCATACGCTGCCATTTCCCATACTTTCTTGAAAACTCTAGAAGTAGTATCTTCGATAGGAAAATAAACGTTTGCACCAGGATTAAATATCACAACATCTATGGGAGCAATATTTTCTTCAACTTCTTTGAAAAAACTTTTTATTGCCTCTTCATCTCTAGCATCAACTCCAAACCCTTTTGCCCAACCATTAGAATTGTTAATTTCATTAGCTAACTCATTAACCTTGTCTATACTTCGTGGCCTTCTTGCCGGACATACCTTATAGCCATGCTGAGCAAATTTTTTTGTTAAAGCACTGCCAGTAGCATCTCCTGCCCCAATAATAATTGCTGAATATTTTGAAAAATCTTTCATATCAGTGTTTAATTACTTTACTTTACAAAATACTTAACAGAAATGATAGTAGACTTTATTTTTGATGTCGCAAGTCCTAATACATACTTTGCGCATAAATTAATTCCTGATTTTGAAAAAAGAACTGGAGCTAGTTTTAGATATGTCCCGTGTTTATTGGGAGGTATACATAAGTTAACAAATAATCAACCGCCTTTTATTGCTTATGCAAATTGCAAAAATAAGAGTGATTATCAAATGATTGAGATAGAACGTTTTGTTAAACAACATAAATTAACAAAATATAAATTTAATTCTCATTTTCCTCCAGTAACTATTCAAGTTCAGAGAGGTGCAATTGCAGCACAAAAACTAAATGTATTTGATGAATATTTTGAATGTGTAATATCTGCAATGTGGGAAAACGATAAAAATATATCCGACATAAATGTGCTCAAAGAAGTACTTGAACAAAATAACTTTGATATTGCTTCAATAATGGATATTGCCACATCTCAAAACTGTAAAGATGAATTAATTAAAAATACAGATTATGCGGTTTCCAGGGGTGCTTTTGGTGCGCCCACTTTCTTTTATGAGAATCAAATATTCTTTGGGAAAGATCATCTGTATCAATTAGAAGAATATATAAATTCAAATAAATAATAGAACTTTTAAGAAAATATTCTTTCAAAGGTTTGAGGTATAAAATATAAGTATGTTCGTTTTTAAAAGAATATTATTCTTCATCATATGTTTAATGTTTTTTAACAACCTGCCTGGAGATCTTCTAACAGATAAAATTCTCAGCGAAAACGTCACAAATAATAAAACTTGTTTAGTCTACCAACCCTTCCTTGGTGATGTTGAAGATATGGAAGGTCTTGATATAAAATCTGAAAAATTTGAGATAACTGATAATGAAGCTCTTATTCTTAATGGAAATGTTGTCATAGATTTCCCCGACGGGATTCTTGAAGCTGGAAAAGCAAGAGTTGATAGGAAAAATGGGACAGTTGAATTTAGAAAAGAAGGAGATCTGTTCTTGAGGGACTACTTTTTTAGAGCAAAAGAAGGTTTTTTTAACAAAAAAGATCAATCAATAGAGCTTTACAATGGTGAAGCATATTTAAATGATAGGAATTTAATACTTGCATTTGAGGAATTAAAAGGAAATCTGGAAGAAAAAATTATTCTTAAGCAAGTATCAATGACTTCATGCGCTGATCCAAAAAGGGGTTGGCAATTTGTAGCTGAAAGTATTGAGTTAGATGATCAATCCAAGAGAGGGAATGCAAAAAAAGTAAAAGTTAAGGCTCTAGACAAAACTATATTAAGACTCCCATATATACCCTTTGCAACCTCTAACGAAAGAATGACCGGCTTCCTTGAACCATCACTATCTTATTCGTCTGATGGTTTAGATTTTATGATCCCTTATTTCAAAGTTATATCTAACAAATCTGATATAACTATGGCTGCCAGAAATATATCAGATAGAGGATTAGGCTTTGAGGGTAATTTTAGAAGATTGCATGGAAAAGAAAATAATATAAGTAATTTTGATTTTATATATTTTAAAAAAGATAAAGAATTCAACGACTTGTATCCAAACCAGTCAAAAAAAAGATGGGCATTCAGTGTAAAAGATTCATATGGTTCAAATGAAAAATTTTGGGTGGATATTAATTGGTCTAAAACTTCAGACAGTCTTGTGCTTAGAGATATCCCAGGAGATATAACTTCCATAGGAAATCAAAGGGTGCAAAATCTTAAGCAGAATATTTCTATCAATGCAGCTGTTAATAATCTTAGTATCAAGCTCGAACATCAAGGATTTCAAACATTAAATCCTATTCTTACAAATGGATATAAAAAATTACCCTCATTAGAATTTAAATATCTTAAGAGCTTTGAAAATTTTACTTTATATGAAAAATTGAATATTTCTTATTTCAAAGCAACCTCTATTCATGGATTTTATGGTTATCAGGATAAAAATAATCGATTTCTTTACAGGGTTGATAATCCTATTGAGGGCTCAAGGTTATTTTCAAATTTTCAAATTTTAAATCAATCATACTTTAATGGTTTAAATATAAATTCATCTCTTGGAGTTAAAAGCATTCATTATAATTTAGATGACGGTGCTCAATCTAAATCTGTAAACGTTCCAAACTTTAAAATAGATATAAGCACCTTATTCTATAGAAAAGATAAAATGGATCTTCATATTCTAAAGCCTAGACTTGTTTATGGTTATGCTGCTCATAAAAATCAAGATATAAATCCAATTTTTGACACAAATAAAATTTCTATGATGAATCAATTATTTAATAATGAAAGATTTTCTGGGATGGATAGAGTTGGTGATCAAAATTTTTACACATTAAGTATGGAATATAAAAAAAGACATATGGGTATGGATAAATTAGCTATTAACATTTCTAAGAAGTTTTATATAGATGATAGAGAAATCTGGTTGGATGATATGCATATGGATATGGCCTCAATGAACAATGAGATGATGGGTATGAGTAGTATGGATATTTCTAACATGAATATGATGCAAATGCCTATGGATGAAGGTCCCTTAATGCTAATGACCAAATGGATGCCTAATATGAACACTATGGTAATGGCATATTCAAGCTACATTCATGAAGAAGAAAAAGTGCCTATGGCGGGAATTACTTATAATCAGAATTTTGAAAAAGGTACTCTTGGATATGCTAAAAGGTATACTCGTATGGCAGGAGATTTTATGACAGTCTTGGATTATTCAGAATTTTATGCAGATCTAAAAATTAAGGATAATTTAAGTTTTATTGCCAAATTTAAAAGAGATGATGATTCAAACTCTAAGATTGAATCTGTATTTGGGCTAGGTTATGAAAATTGTTGCTTTGTTTTTAGAATCACTTCTTCAGACAAAAATCTGTCTAAATATCTTCCAATGCTCGAATCTAATTCTGAGATGTATCTTAATGGCGCATGGGATAATATAATAAGGATAGAAAATAAGAGTAGGATTAATTTTCAATTTGAATTTAAAGGCCTAAATTCCTCTTTTGAGAAAATTAATAGATTAATGAATGATTCTATTTTTAATTACTGAATAATATGAATAAAATTTTTATAACATTGGTATTGGTTTTTTGCTCTTTTTCTTATGCAAAGGTTGAAATATTAGATCGAATTGCAATTATTGTAGATGATGGGGTTGTAATGGAATCTCAAGTTAATAACACAGTTAGAGATATTACAAGAAGATATGAAGAACAAAATCTTCAAAAACCACCCATAGATGTTATTAAAGAACAAGTTCAGGAAAAACTGATTATCGAAGAGCTTCAACTGCAAATGGCGGATCGAGCTGGAATTAGAATTAGTGATGCAGAGCTTAACATTACAATGAGTAGGCTTGCATCAAACAATCAAATGACACTAGAAGATTTTATTGTCTTTATAGAAGAAAACGGTGATTCTTATGAAGATCTCAGAGAACAAATGAGAAGAGAAATGAGAATTCAAAGAATTCAAAGAGGAAGAGTAAACTCCAGTATAGACATTACTGAAAAAGAATTTGAGGCTTTCTTAGCGACTGATGATAGTCTTGGGGCGCTAGAGCCAGAACTTTTAGTAAGACAAATATTGGTTAAAGATATTAAAACTGCAAACAATATAATTGAATTAATTAATAATGATGGAGATTTTTCAGAAATAGCTAAAGAGTTTTCAATTAGCTCAAATGCTCAATCTGGTGGCCTTATTAATTGGAGAAAATTAATAGATATGCCCCAATTGTTTGAAAAAGCTCTTAAAAAACAGCCAATCGGATTTATTTCAGAGCCTCTAAAAAGTGGTTCAGGTTTTCATATTCTTAAGCTTGAAGATAAAAGAGGTGAATTCGTCCAGTATGAAGATCAATGGCAATCAAGGCATATTCTTCTAATTCCATCAACGATAAGAACCAAAGAAGATACAGAAAGAGAGCTTAATGATATAAGGCAAAGAGTTCTTGATGGGGAGGACTTTGGTGAGCTTGCTGATGAATTTTCTGAAGATCCAGGATCTGCTAAGCTCGGTGGTGACTTAGGTTGGCTTGGCTTAGGTGTGCTTGCAAGTGAATTTGAAAAAACAATGCTTGAAACTGATATCGGAGTAATATCTGAAGTATTTGAAACTGAGTTTGGTTTTCATTTTCTTGAGGTTCTTGGTAAAAGAAGTTATGAATTGACAGATGATCTAATTAAAGACAGGGCTTACTCTTTGTTATATGCAAGAAAATTTGAAGAAGAGTTAGAAAATACACTCAGAGCTATGAGAGCAGAAGCCTTTGTTGAATTTAAAGATCTAGATTGAAAAAAATAATATACTCCCCGGGAGAGCCTGCTGGTATTGGCCCTGATTTAATTATTCAATTAGCTACATCAAAATCTTGGGAAAATTTCAAGATACCCATTATTACAATTGGAGATCCAATTCTATTTATAGAAAGGTCTAAAAAGTTGAAAAAAAAGCTTAAAGTTCTTGAATTAGATTCACTTAATAGTATTCAAAAAAATAAACGTTCTTTAATTCAAGTTTTAAAGGTTTCAAAATGTATGAATACTTCTGCAGGAAAACTTTCAAAAAGCAATGCTCAATATGTTTTAGATGTTTTAGACTATTCTATTAAGGAAACAATTAAGAATAAAAAGACTGCGCTAGTCACAGGGCCTTTAAACAAAGAAACAATTATTTCAATTAACAAAAATTTTACTGGTCACACAGAATATATCCATAAAATAACTAAAAGTGATGGCGTGCTAATGATGCTTGCATCAAACAAATTAAGGGTGGCATTGGCAACGACACATATACCTCTTAAAAATGTTTCAAGAAAAATTACAAAAAGTTTAATTGTGAAAAAAGTTAAAATACTTGATAGGGATCTAAGGAATAAATTTAAAATTAAGAATCCTAAAATAAAGGTTTTAGGATTAAATCCGCATGCGGGTGAAAATGGTAAAATTGGAAAAGAAGAACTAGAACATATAAAACCTGCGGTTAATGAATTAAGAAAACGCAACATTAATGTCTCAATGCCGATTTCAGCTGATACAGCCTTTTCACAGAAAGTTTTAAATGAGACTGATGCATATCTTGGTATGTATCATGATCAAGTCCTGTCAGTTTTAAAAGCTATAAGCTTTGGAAAATCAATTAACATAACTCTTGGTGTTCCAATTATAAGAACCTCTGTAGATCATGGTGTTGCTCTAGATATTGCTGGTACAAATAAATCAGACACCTCTTCACTTTCGCTTGCAATAAAAACTGCAAAAAAATTAATTAAATGAGTTCCAGAGATATAAGAAGAAAATTTGGTCAAAATTATTTAAAAGATCAAGCGGTATTATTTGAGATGGGAGAAGTAATTTCTGCAAATTCTTTAGATAATTTTATTGAAATTGGTCCTGGCCTTGGTGCGCTTACTAATCAGATAAATAAAAAAGGTGTAAATATCATTGGTATTGAAATAGATTCAAAGAATATTGAGACTTTAAAAAATAAATACAAAGGTCCAGCTAATTTTAGATTTATTAACAAAGATATCCTTAAATATGACTTTGGGGGTCTTACAACTAGTCATAGAATAGTAGGAAACCTACCCTATAATATTTCTACACAAATAATTTTGAATCTTCTTGAGAGTGCAAACAAAGTAATAGATATGCATTTCTTAGTTCAAAGAGAAGTGGCC
>CEQY01200095.1_pt1 | contig 10374 bp, 12 predicted proteins | sample 361391 | NCBI WGS metagenome assembly CEQY01 (sample SAMEA2621075, study PRJEB7988) | marine metagenome | isolation source: saline water (ENVO:00002010), including
TTGGCTAAAATCAAAATCGAAATTAAGTTTTTTCATGGCAAGGTCCTTTTGTTAGAGCTATTCTTATCGACAGTCTTGGAATAAACACTATAATAAAAATAAGAAACTTTGGGCGAAGTGAATATTTCTCGTGTCTTAGCTTTGCCAATAGGTTTTGTTTGAAATCTATTTTTATTTATGGGGTCTTTTATGAGTGATAAAAATCTCGAGCATTTAACTAAAATTCAATACTATGTAACTCAAGAAAATGGGACGGAAAAACCCTTTGATAATATTTATTGGGATCATTTTGAAAAAGGTCTTTATGTAGATATTGTCTCGGGAGAAGTCTTGTTTTCAAGTGAGCATAAATTTAAATCCACCTGTGGCTGGCCCAGTTTTTATAAATCTTTTGTCCCTGAAAATATCGTTAAAAAAGATGATCTCTCCCATGGTGTTCATAGAGTGGAAGTGAGAAGTAAGAATGCTGATTCTCACCTAGGGCATGTTTTTACCGATGGCCCTGCTCCCACTGGGATTAGATACTGTATCAATTCAGCGGCCTTGGAGTTTGTAGCCTTGGATCGATTGGAAGCTCAAGGGTATGGAGAATATATAAAGCACTTTGAAAACCAAAATGAAACTCTCGCGGTGGATAAAGAGTTTGCCACTTTTGGAGCCGGTTGTTTTTGGGGAGTGGAAGCCATCTTTAAAGGTGTGGATGGAGTCATAAAAGTCACCAGTGGTTATAGTGGGGGGGAGATGAAAAATCCCACCTACCAAGATATCTGTACGGGGAAAACCGGTCATGCTGAAGTGGTGCAAATCGAATATAATAAAAATGTATGTAGCTTTGAAAATTTACTCGATCACTTCTTTAGACTTCACGACCCAACAACTCTCAACCGACAAGGGGCTGACCGTGGAACTCAATATCGCTCGGTGGTTTTCTATCATAGTGAAGAACAAAAACGATTAGCAGAAAGTTTTATACAAAAACTTGAAGAGCAAAATAAATTTACAAATCAAATCGTAACTGAAGTGACAGAGTTCTCAACTTTTTATCCTGCTGAAGAATTTCATCAAAACTATTATGAAAAAAAATATCAAGGGGGAGCGGGCCCGATATGTCATTTTCTAAGAGATGTGTAAAGAGGTTAATTTCTTCAAACTCTTATAAAAAACTCGGTCTTTTATTTTCTAGAATTGTTGTTAAGTGTCATCGTTATAATACGGGCACTTATGAACTAGAATGCCGTATTTTTGCGTTAAAACCGTATTTTAAGCATAATTCAGGCATATTATTTTTGACTTTTTTAAGGATCAACCTCAAAATTTTATAAAATATTTTTTTTTATTAAGGAGAAAAAAATGGCTAAAGGAAAAACAAAAGAAATGTTACTTGTTGGATCTAAAACAAAAGAAGCGCTTAAAGGTGCTGGAAAAGACAAGTTCATGGTATCTTCTGATGCACTTGAAGGACTTAACGAGTACGTTTACTGGCTAGTTGAGCAAGCTCAACAAAGAGCTAAAGCAAATGGTCGTAAGACAATCAGAGCTTACGATATCATCGCTAAGTAATTTTTAATTAAATTAAATTAAAAAAGAAAGCCCGCTGCAAAGTGGGCTTTTTTTATAGGTAAATTTGTTGATGGAATAACTTTATAAAGAGCACGACCAATACTCCGGTAAATGAAACATATGACCAAAGGAGAAAAGTCGTCATGGCAAATTTCTTATGGTCTTGAACTTTACCCAGAAGACCCAGGGTATAGGTGATAAAGATCATAGGAAGAGCGACAAAAGACATCACAAGATGAGAGACCAGCAAGAGAAGATAGTAGGGGCGAAGGGTGGGGTGATTAAACACAAAATGCCCAAGGCTTAGATGATAAAGTATATAACTGATCAGAAAGAGAGCAGAATAAAACATGGCCATATGGATAAAAAACTTATGCTTAAAAATCTCTTTTTTCTTAATAAAATAAAAAGCAATTAAAAGTGAGATAAGACTCAAGCCATTTAAAGTGGCATTAAAGCTAGAGTGTAATTCTGCTGGAAGGATGGGAGAAATTTTATAAGGGTTAAGATAAATAATAAAAACCAAAAATATTTCCGCTAATAGAGCAACGGAAGTCATAGTTAAAAGAATTTTTTTCGTGCTCATTATATTCCCACTCCAAATTTATAAATAAGCCTTGCTGCGGCTATGACTAATACTGTTTTAAATAATTTTTTAAATATACTCTCACTGACTTTACCCAAGATTTTAACACCTAGAGCAGAACCCAGGAGCGCGCCGGCAGACATAAGTATGATAAGAGCGCTGTATTCAAGGTAATCAAACTCAAGCTGAATAAAGAGAGGTATTTTAAACATATGAATAAAGATTTGCTGCATGGCCTTGGTCGCAATAATCTCTTCTTTTTTAAGATCATCTCTCACATAGAAAGGGGCAATAAGCGGGCCCGAAGCTCCTAAAAGTGAGCCTTGAATGGCAGCAAAAAAACCTAAGACCGTCCATCCTAAAGTTTTAAGTTTTATCTGAGGAAGCTTTTTAGGCTTAAAAACTGTGTAGAGGATAAAGCAGGCAAGCATGAGGTAGTAAAAATTCGGGCTAGTAAAATTTTTGAGCACATAATAAGCGACCCAATATCCAAAAGGAGCACCAATGAGAAAAAATTGAACAAATCTCCAGCGCACATGTTTGATGAGAAACAATCCTCGCGAGCCATTACTTATAAATTGCACCACTCCATGAATGGGAATAATGATTTGATAGGGTAAGAAAAAGGTCATGATAGAGATCAGTAGAACCCCACCACCCATACCAATGACTGCTGATACAACTGAGGTAAGAAGAGCTATAAGAGGAAGGAGAATTAATGACATGCTTCAACTTAGCGCTGTTGATAATAATTGTCAGTTAATTATTTAAGGTGATGGCCCTGCCACAATTGCTGGGCGAAAACATGGCCTATTTCAGGCCGTTTTGAAGGCGTTGAGTGAAATGTTGCAATATGCTAATCTGGTAGAGTCATTTCCTATGGGAGGATTCAATGTCACGCCGTCATACCCATCGCTACAAAAATTTATGGTTAGACAAAAGCAATAGCGATACAGAGTCTAGGCCTGGGGAACAATTTCTTGACTCTCTTTGTGCCAAAATTGATGAAACTCGGGGTTATGAAGAATATATTCATACTCTTTGTGAGGGCATGATCCTCTTACTTCAATCAAAAATAGGGGTGGAGACTATCAAAAAACACCCAGATCTAATGGCCAAAATAAAACAGCTTCCCCAGAAAATTATCCATAATAGCTATGATGATTCAGATCTCATGTTTCTAGGTATATTTGTAGAGCTTGAATTGCCAAAGAGTATCTTTAAACTTCAATTCTACCAAACCATTAAAAAATTACTCACTAAAATTCTTGATTGCGGTTATCATATCTCTAAAACAATGCGTCAAAAGTTAAAAATTCTTTTACGCACCCAAAACCCGAAGCGCTTTAGGCAGCTATTTCAAACCCCACACCCTTTAAAATTCACCGGTTAGGCCATACACTTTTTGACTAAACTATGCCATGATGAGGCTTAAAAAAGGGGTAAACAAATGGGTAAGTTTAGATCAGGTGTTTTGTTTGGAGACGAAGTTCTAGAAGTATATAAAGATGCAAATGAGAATAATTATGCCCTACCAGCGGTCAATGTTGTCGGTACCAATTCCATCAATGCTGTTCTTGAGACCGCCAAAAAATTAAACTCCCCAGTCATTATTCAATTCTCTAATGGAGGAGCCAGTTTTTTTGCTGGAAAATCTTTAAGTTCAGATAATCATTTTAGTGCAATTCAAGGTGCTATCTCTGGTGCTCAGCATGTGCATCTTATGGCCGAGGCTTATGATGTTCCTGTTATTTTGCACACGGATCATGCAGCTAAAAAACTTCTTCCTTGGATTGATGGTTTGCTTGAAGCCGGACAGAAGTTCTATGAACAAAATGGAAAACCTCTTTTTAGTTCACATATGTTGGATTTATCTGAAGAGCCACTGGAAGAAAATATTCAAACTTGTTGTGAGTATCTTCGTCGGTTCAAAGCTATCGGCACTCATATTGAAATTGAGCTAGGAGTAACGGGGGGAGAAGAAGATGGTGTGGATAACACAGGAATTGATAACTCTCTGCTCTACACTCAGCCAGAGGAAGTGAGTTATGCTTATGAAGAGCTACGTTCAGTAAGTGATTACTTCACAATAGCAGCAAGCTTTGGAAATGTGCATGGGGTTTATAAACCTGGTAATGTTAAACTCACACCGGTTATTTTGAAAAACTCCCAAGAATTTATCAAAGAGAAATTTTCAACAAATGATACTCCTGTTAATTTTGTTTTCCACGGAGGCTCTGGTTCGAGTCGTGAAGAGATACGTGAAGCCATTGAATACGGTGTGATTAAAATGAATATTGATACCGATATGCAGTGGGCTTTTTGGAATGGTGTCAGAGGTTATGAGCTGAAAAATAGAGAGTATCTTCAAGCACAAATCGGAAACCCTGAAGGGGACGATAAACCGAATAAAAAGTTCTATGACCCTAGAGCTTGGCTTCGAGCTGGAGAGCAATCTTTTGTGACCAGACTTGAGCAATCCTTTGAGGATCTTAATTGTATCGATAGAAATTAAAAAGAAATTTATTATAGGTAAGATAAACCTGCTCATTCACTATTTAGAATAAGCAGGTTTTTTTATTTTAGTTTATGCAGATATTCCGAAAACTCTTTCTTTATATTCATCAAGTTCTAAAATTTCATCTCTAAAAATCGCAACACGATAGTTAGCTTGATCTTGATTCATTTTAAAAAGATTTGTTGGTTCTAAAAGATTGGCCTTGATTAAAAGAGGAATTTCATCTTGTTGAAGAGGTTCTTCTAATCTCAAAATGAATCCATTTTTCATGAGGTAATAAGAGGCCTGATTGTTGATGTTTTGTACTTCCATGTCCTACTCCTTAGGGCAAATTGATCCTTATCCTAGATCCACATCTAAATTTTTTCATAGATATTTATTGATTGCAAATTTTTTTAGACGGTGGCTTATGACCCCGGCCCATGGGCGTCTTGACTACCAGAGCGGTGACAAAAAGGTCAATATGACATGTTGCACCATCCTGAGAGTTCTAAGTTGCTGAATTTATGTAATAAGTATTTGGCATGGACTGTGCATATATAAGTGCAGGCGGTGGTGATGGAAAGGATGTCTATCACTCTAAGGCCAAGGAAGGCCAAAGTTTTAATACCAACCCCTGCATGGATGCAATTTACAGTTCTAGGATGGGACACAAGACGCAGGAGTTTACATGGAAGCATCAAATTTAGAAATTTTTGCACTACTCACAGCAATCTTAGCGTTTGGAAGTTCACTTATTCATTACAGTGCATTTGCAAAATCCAGGGCCAAGGTGGCCATTAAGTCAGAACTGAAAGAAGAATTGTATGCAAGAGTAGACTAAATTCTCGGATAGAGCTAAAAAAGTTAAGTGAATTACTTATATGTTTACTTAGCTTATGGCTCACTTTTTATCCTAGGTTTTATCGACAATTCTCGGGGCCCTATTTACCCAGAGTTACTTTCTCAATTTCAAGTTACTAAAGTTCAAGGTTCACTCATTTTTTCTCTTTGTTCATTATCAGGCTTTGTTGTTTCGCTGTTTGTGAGTCGTTGGCTCAAATTCTTAGGCACGATTTGGGCCACGCGAGTAGCACTGTTGACTGATTTTCTGGCCTGTATACTTATGGGATTTGCCCCATCTTCTTACCACGGCTTTATTCAGTTTGTGATCGCTGGAGTTATCTTGGGAATAGGAATGGGGATGAAGGGGATTTGTGCCAATCTCCTTATTCGCAAGGCCAGTAATCATCATAATCGTAGAAGACTTTTTTCCGGACTTCATACCATGTATGGCATGGCCAGTTTTTTTGCTCCCTTTATCATTGCGGAACTTTTTCAGCTAGGTTTGGGGTTTCAGCGAATATTTTTATACACAAGTGTATTACCTATTGTACTGCTCATCACCACGTTCAAAACAAAACCTTATACCATTCAATATAAAAAACCAGATACCTCTAGCTTATCAGGTTCAAAGGTGATCTTGATCGCGAGTATTTTCGCTCTCTATGTTTCAAGTGAGATTTTAGTTTCTTCCAGACTTACAATTTTTCTTAAAGAAGTTCATGGGTACTCCCTGTCTCAAGCGGCGTTTAATTTAAGTGTGTTTTTTGGATTATTATTAGTGGGGAGAATGAGCTTTGGTCTTTTTCATGTCCCCTTTAAATCCTTCAATATAATGACGGGCTCAATCGTATTGAGCTTCGTGGTCAGCATTTTAGGTATGCAGTTCTACCCTCCTTTGTTGGCCTTAAATGGGCTGAGTATGAGCATCTTTTTTCCTAGTGCTATGGATTGGGTCAGTGAATTCTTTGGTGAAGAGAGTGAGTATGTGATCAGCCGAATTATGGTCACCATTTCTGGATCACTTGTTGCGATGCATTATATTTTCGGACTTTTTGCTGAGCATTTTGGTCTCGCCCTTAGTATTTGGATTCTCCCTCTGCTTCTCTTTATAGCTTGGTATTTATTACATTTTCCTTTAAGAAAATTGACCATTTCTTAGAAGTTTTGTTTACTGGCGCCATCGTATGAGGAGATTTTATGAAAATGTTCGTTGCCCTTACTAGCTTAACCGCTATGGTTTCAGGTTTTAGTTCAGTTGAAACAGATTATGCCAATATTTATGCTGATCAGCTTATCGATCAATTCGATAGTGAGCTAGATCAAAAGCTCGAGTTAGGAAATATCTCTTTAACTGAGTCAAAAACTTATGCCAAGCTTATCGCTGCCAGAGAGTTTATTGAAAAAAATGCAGGTCATGGTGGTGTGACAGCTCATAAAAAACTGAGTCTCCTTACAGTGAAAAACTCAACAAAGTATTCTGAGGTGGTTGAAAAAATAGACTCCCAAGCAGATATGATTCATGAGCTTAAAAAAGAAGTCGAGCAAAAAGCAGGAAATGTTATCTATCCCTCTTCGACCAGAGATGGAAATCTGACAGGGAATACCTTTCCTAAAAATACCTGGAGCTTAACTTTTGATGACGGTCCTCACGCTTCTAGAACAAATCAAGTGCTAGACAATCTTCACGCTAATAATATGAAAGCGAGCTTCTTTGTGCTCATGAAAAAAACTCATCAGCTTCCTCATGTGGTAGACGATATTATCAAACAGGATATGGAGCTGGCCCTGCATAGTTATACTCATGCCAACCTGACTAAACTTGGATCAAAGGGACATGAGTATGAAATCACGACAAGTAAAAGAGAATTAGAAGATGCCACAAATGTCCCCATTCAAATCTTTAGACTTCCATACGGTGCGGGAATGAGAAATACAAAAATCAGAGATGTGATCACCAGAAATCAACTTGTTCATATTTTTTGGAACGTTGATACTTTGGATTGGAAAGATAAAAATCCTCAGAGTATTTTTAATCGAACGATTAAGCAGATGAAAGCAACACCGAATAACTCAGGAATTATTCTCTTTCATGATATTCATGCTCAAACAGTTATTGCTTCAAGAATGGTCATGGAGTATTTGAATGAGCAGGGTAAAACTACTTGTACTGTAGGTGAAGTGATCAACTACTTAAATAATAAAGAACAAGACTGCTTGAAATAAATCTTAAAACCACTAAGATAATAAGTATGAACAAATACTTATTACTCTTGGTGGTTTTTTCTCTCTTAAGTTGTAGTGTCACCTACAAAAAAGATAAAAAATCTCCCGAAAAAACAGGTCCTACAAAAGAAGAGTTGCAAGAGCAAGCTCGACTAAAAGCTTTAAGTGATCAAACCAAATGGCAACATCAGTACTATGAAGAGGTAAAGTTTTACCTTAAAAACCCAAGTGTCGTTGATAGTGCTGAAAAACTTGATGGAATTTGTAATGGGGGAGAGTTTAGGTTCAGTGAATCTTATCAATTTAAGCCACTCACAGCTATAAATTTTAAAAACACACCAATCACCATAAAAACCAATTCAGGGTTTATCAAAAAAGCTTATATCACAAAAGGTGCCTGTCGGGAGTTAGCGCTCTTTAAAAAACAAAAAGGCAATTCAGATCAACTCCGTCAATCTATTGAGTCTATGACCCTTCTATATGTTTATAATGTAGGGACTTACCTGGTCGATACGACGTTTAAAACCAAGTTTAAGGATGTTCAGTTTTTTGTGCGCTAATTCTTATCTTCATATTGTATAAAACTTAAACGGCCTATATAAATAACATAGTTCGTATTGTGAGATACCCCAAAAACAACTAGAATTAGCCTATGAAAACTTTAAATCAAATGACAATTATCTTTCTTTTAGCACTCTTTTTAGGCCAAACAGCACTTGCGGTGGGTTCTAACGATAGGTATGAGTATCATGGACTCGAAGGAAAAATTTCGAATCTTACTGATATCCCCAATAAACATTTAAGAATGGTGGTGCGAATTTGTAAATTTAAGTGGACAAGAAAATGTTCTAATAAGTTTATCAAAAGTAAAATCTCAGCTGATGGATCCTACAAATTGGTCGCTAAAAAAACTGGTTTTAAATGGAGTGATGAACTCTATATCCATCATTATATTCAAAATATTAAAACCAAAGAACAGTATCAGCTGGTCAAAAAGCTAAACGGAAGAGTTAAAAATTTATCGAGCACGAAGAAAAATTTTACTTTAATTGAGAATTTTCCAAAAATCTCAGGACAGTTATATAATGAGGATGGAACTGAATTCATTCCTGAAGGGAGACATACATTCGTAATTGCTAGCATTGATGCTCTCAATGGAGAAGAAAATAATATCTTTGCTGTGGAGAATAAAGGCAGTATTTCAATACCAGGGAACCAAAATATTCATGCGATTACTGGTTATATTAAAGAGCAAAATGACTTTAAATTAAAACTCCTCACATACGGTGAAACTGAAAATACTATAGCTTACCGCTTAAATAAAACCATCACGCTCAACTTGCCTTTTGATAATTTTAAACAAGCAATTGAGTCAAATCCGGTAGGTGCTCTTGATATAACCAACAGTGTAAGAGCTGGCTATGCTTGGAGTAAAATGTTTCATGAAGGTGTGTATGGAGCTCATTACTATCCCCGCTATAATATCAAAGGTGAGGACCGTCAGTGGACCATTAAAAATGCCCTGTTTGATTGTCATAAAGGATTGGCAACGGCCGATGTGAAATTCGATGAATTAGGAGAATTAAAGCTTAAGGGGGCTTGTTCTGAAAATGGACAATCTCATTTTAGTATCGATCAAAAAATAAAACTAAAAGATGGGAAGGTCATTCACCTGGTGGCAGATTTTAATATTAGAATCACTGAGCCAGATAATACATCGACTCTCAAAGCTGAGCTCATTGATGCCAGTGGAGAATTAATTGCCAAGTATAAGCTATTTCTTGAAAGATTTAGTTTATCTGATTTTCATGTTTTAGGTGCGAATCATTTCTAAAAACTACGCTGAAAAGACGTTATCTTCAATAAGGCCTAGTTTATCATTTTCCTCAATAATATATTCTGGAAACTTTTTTCTAAATCTATGAAGTAGAACTCTGAGTTTGTTTTGAGAAGACTCCCATTCAGAGTCTTTCCCATAGAGATGATCAATGATGTCCACTTTCTCTCTTGGCTCGCCCTTTATAAAATCTATAAGTTTCATTTCCATTTTAGAAGGGGTGATTTTATTTTCTTTATGTTGCAGATTTAATTTATCAAACCAACAGGGCTCGATATGATCAAATTTTTGCTCTAATTCCTTTTTATCCAAGAGGAGTTTAATGGCCTCAGTAGCTTCTTTTATTTGTGGGTGAGTTGAGGTGAGGGCCACTTGGTACTCATGATAAGCTTCGGTGAAGCGTTTAAGCTCGATAAGAACATGGCATTTATTTAAAATGGCTTCGTAGTAATGAAGAGTCCCTCTATCATTATTTAAAAGTGCAAGTGCTTTATTACTAAACTTTAAAGCCAGCTCTCCTGCATTGAAATAAAGCAGCTCTCTTGAAATATTGTGATAAGAAATGGCTTCCACCGCTGTTTCTCCAACCTCTGCTGCTTTGGCCGCTAGCAATTCATAGTCATGGATATACTTTCTGTTGGGCTCTATCCTCGTTTTGGTAATGATGAGGTTTTGATAAGCGCGCATGGATCTTTTTTTACAACCAAGTTGATCTAATTTTGTATAAGCTAATTGAAAAGCCTCCAGCGCTTTTTCAAACTCACTAAAGCGCAAATGAGTTCTTCCCAGAGCTATAGCTGCTTCTCCACTATAGATTGAGTCACT
>CEQY01201665.1_pt1 | contig 10371 bp, 7 predicted proteins | sample 361391 | NCBI WGS metagenome assembly CEQY01 (sample SAMEA2621075, study PRJEB7988) | marine metagenome | isolation source: saline water (ENVO:00002010), including
AATTAGTTAACACATTAAAACCAGATTATCCCGTATATTGTATACGGACTGAAGAGATTAAAAAATCCGTAAAATTTTTTAGAGATAATTTCCCAGGGAGAATTCTCTACGCGGTTAAAACCAATCCGAACGAAAAAATTATAAAACAAATTATTTCCAATGGGATATATGAATTTGATGTTGCATCAATAAATGAAATTAAACTTATAAAAAAAATTAATGCAAAAGCAAAATTGCATTATATGCATACAGTAAAATGCAAAGAAAGCATATCGTCTGCCTACTTTAACTATGGCGTAAAAAGTTTTTCTTTGGATACAAAAGATGAACTCAGAAAAATTTTAGATGCTACTAATCAAGCAAAGGATTTAGAATTATTTGTAAGAATTGCAATCTCCAATGAACATGCTGAAATAGATCTTTCAAGAAAATTTGGCGCTCTTCCCTCAGAAGCATTAGGCTTAGTCAGGCTGTGTAAGGAGCATTCTAAAAAACTTGGAATTAGTTTTCACGTTGGCTCTCAATGCATGCATAAAATTTCTTATTCAAAGGGTATTCGTGAAGTAGGAAATATAATTAAAAAAACAAAAATAGTGCCTAACACAATAAATGTTGGTGGAGGGTTTCCTTCAATTTATCCTGATTTAAATCCGGAACCATTAATTAATTATATTAATGAAATTAAAAAAGAACTTAATAATTTAAAACTGCCAACTTTACCCGAAATTATTTGTGAGCCAGGAAGAGCTATAGTTGCTGAAAGTGGTTCAACTATTGTCAAAGTTATTTTAAGAAAAAAAAACACACTTTATATTAACGATGGAACATATGGTTCTTTGTTTGATGCAGGTGCGCCAAACTTTGTGTTGCCATCAAAAATGATAACTAATGGTAGGGTTCAGTCTAAAAAATTAACAGCTTTCAGTTTTTTTGGACCAACTTGCGATGGATTAGATTATATGAAAGGTCCCTTTTTATTACCAAATAATATCAGAGAAGGTGATTATATAGAACTGGGTCAATTAGGAGCATACGGATTAACTTTTAGAACAAATTTTAATGGATTTTATTCAAACGAGATACATGAATTAAGTGACAAACCAATTATGTCTCTGTACGATGACTCAAAAGAAAAAGTTGGTTTTTTAGTAGCTTAATGGATAAAAAAAATAGTTCGAATATCGGACACAACAAAAAATCTCTCCTAAAAACTCCCGTAGAACACATTGATATAAAATCATTTGATGCGCGTAAAATTATTGATGGGATGAGTAAAATGTCATTTACGTCTAGGGATACTGCTAGAGCAGCTGCTATTTATAACGAAATGCTAAAAGATAAAGATTGTTCAATTTTTTTAACATTAGCTGGTTCAACTTCAGCTGGTGGCTGTATGAATTTATATACCGATTTAGTGAAATATAATATGGTAGATGCAATTGTGGCTACTGGAGCTTCAATAATAGATATGGATTTCTTTGAAGCACTTGGTTTTAAACATTACCAAGGCTCTCAATTTCAAGATGATACCGAACTACGTAATAATTATATAGATAGAATTTATGATACGTATATTGATGAAGAAGAACTACAAGCCTGCGATCAATCAATTTGTGATATAGCAAATACACTCGAGCCAAGATCCTATACCTCTAGAGAATTTATTAATGAATTAGGTAAATATTTGAAGTCAAAGGCGAAGAAGAAAGGATCTTTGATTGAAACTGCGTATGATAATAATGTTCCAATATTTTGCCCTGCTTTTACTGATAGCTCAGCTGGTTTTGGATTAGTTATGCATCAAGAGCAAAATCCTGATAAACACTTAACAATTGACTCAATTCGTGAATTCAGGGAGCTTACTGAAATAAAATTAAGGTCTAAACAATCGGGTCTTTTAATGGTTGGAGGAGGTGTTCCAAAAAATTTTATTCAAGATACTGTAGTATGCGCTGAACTTTTGGGAAAAAAAGTAGATATGCATAAATATGCAATACAAATTACAGTTGCAGATACAAGAGATGGTGCTTGCAGTAGTTCAACTTTAAAAGAAGCTAGCTCGTGGGGGAAAGTTGACATAACGAAAGAACAAATGGTTTTTGCAGAGGCAACAAGCGTATTACCATTAATCGCAAGTGATGCTTTTCATCGAGAAAATTGGAAAAAAAGAGAAAAAAGAAACTTTTCGCAAGTTTTTAATTCATAAATGGAGTTCTTAAGTCAAAAGAAGGGGTTTTTAGGTTTTGACGCTACACCAAAAAATAACTTTAAAGTTATAGTTGTACCTTTTGGATTGGAAAAGACTGTTAGCTATGGAGGTGGAACGAAAAACGGACCAAAAGAAATTATTAAAGCTTCGCACCAAGTCGAGTTATTTGATGAGGAGTTAAATAAAGAGCCATATAAAGAAATAGGTATAAAGACCATAAAACCTTTTGCTATAAAAAAAAAAATAAAAAAGGCTCTGGATCAGTTATCAAATATTAACGAGAAAATAATAGAAAAAAATAAGTTTCCCCTTGTACTTGGTGGAGAGCATTCTATCACACCTGGATGTTTAAAGCCGTTTACAAATAAATTTGACAAGATAACCTTACTTCATTTTGATGCACACGCAGATTTAAGAGAAAGTTATCAAGGAGAAAAATTTTCACATGCTTCTGCAATAAAAAGATGTTTGGATTTTAATAACGTCAATGTTGTTTCATTTGGTATAAGGAATTTATCTAAATCAGAGATGGACTTTTACAATAACAATAGAGACAGAGTACAAATTTTTTGGGGTAAAGATAAAAATAATTATAATCTATCTGATATAGAACAAATTTTTAGAAATAAAACAGTCTATATTACTTTTGATGTAGACGGATTCGATGCAAGTATAATGCCAGCGACTGGGACGCCAGAACCAGGTGGATTAATGTGGGAGGATGTTTTGCAAATCATTAAGAAAGTTTGTCAAGTATCAAATGTAGTTGGTGCAGATATTAATGAGTTGGCACCAATTAAAAATTTCAGTTCTTATAATTTTTTAGTAGCTAAATTGGCTTACAAAATATTAGCATACACATTTGAATTTAAAGATTAATAATATTGTTTGGATGCCAAGTTAAAATTACTAAAGCACCTCCTAACTCACCATTTTTTCTAAACAATAATTTTGCACCCTGTCTTTCTAATAAAGTTTTACCTAAAAAACTACCTAAACCAAGTCCAGAATTAGATCTTACTTCTCTCGATCTTGACTTAATGTATGGTTCTCCAATTTTTTCAATAACATCATCAGGAATACCGGGGCCATCGTCATTTATTTTTATTTCAATTATTTTTTTGTCACTCTTTAAAAAAATCATTACTCTACTCTTTGAAAATTTAACTGCATTACCAATAAAATTTCTGAGACCATAAATTACTTCAGGTGTTCTTCTTATGGCAATCTTATTTGTATCCTCCTCAACTATAAAATCTATCCTTTTTGACGAAGTTTCCTTGAAAGAGTCTATAATTTCTTGAAGTAAATCCTCAAATTTAATTGAACTTAAGAAATTATCTTCCTCAATTTGTTTTTTAGAAATTTTTTTTAATATTTCACTACATCGTTTTGTTTGACTAATTAAAAGATCAATATCTTTAGAGTACTCTTTATCGCTTCCAATTTCTTTTTTTAATTCTTTGGCCACAACACTGATGGTTGCTAATGGTGTTCCCAACGAGTGAGCGGCGGCGGCGGCTTGACCTCCTAGGGACTCCAGTTCATACTCTTTTGAAATTACTTCTTGTAACTTATTTAATGCTTCAGATCTTTTTTTTGTTTCACCAGCAAACCTTATTCCAAAATAGCTTAAAAAAACTAATCCAATTAAAATTGAAATGAGTATTCCAATTGTATAATAATTGGGAACTGAAAGAATATTTGAGTCTAATCCTGGTAGAGGTAAGTGTGTTAATGAAATTAGAAATAATAAGAAAGAAGTTATTAATCCTAATATGATTGTTGTTCCCATACTTAAAAATGTAGATGAAACGATTGTTGGTATAATCATTAAGATTGAAAAGGGATTTAAAATACCTCCAGTTAGATATAGGAGAGCGCTCAGTTGAAATAAGTCGTATAAAAGAAATAATGAGGCATAGGTATCTCTTAATTGATTAACTTTAATTTTAAATTGAAGAAATAAATTTGTAAGTAATCCAATAAAAATAATAATATAACTTTCTTTTATTGGAAATTTAAGATTAAGGTAAAAAAAGACTATATTTACTGCAACAAATTGACCGAAAATCGCTATATATCTTAAGATTGTAAGAGTGCTTTTGTCTAAATTAAGATTCTCTTTTGTTCTAAAGAGAGTAGAAAAATTCATAATCTCATTAAATGTCTAGATTAGCAACATCTAGAGCGTTATTTGTAATGAAATCTTTTCTTGGAGCAACTTCATCACCCATTAACACCTTAATCATTTTTTGATCTTCTTTTGACTTGTCTTTTGTTCCTTTTGAATACTGAACCCTCAACATAGTTCTATTATCAGGATTTAAAGTTGTTTCCCATAGTTCTTCGGGATTCATTTCTCCTAAACCCTTAAATCTTTGAATTGATAGTTTTTCTCTTTGATCTTGTATAAATTTTTTGTACTCAGCAGAACCTTTTTTTATTTTCTTATCTATTTTTCCAGCATTTAAAATATAATCTTCAAGAGCTTTTTCGTCTTTTATATAAACACTCTTGTTAGCTTTAGTAACTTTAAATAGTGGTGGTTGAGCAAGATATATGTGACCATTTTCAATTAATTGATTAAATGGATAATTGTTAAAAAAAGTTAAAAGTAAAGTTCTAATATGTGAACCGTCCACATCTGCGTCTGTCATGATAACAATTTTATCATACCTTAAGTTTTCAATATTAAAATCCTTAGAGCCTGTTCCTAAAGCGTTGATCAATGTTACAATTTCATTAGATGACATCATTTTTGATAATGCTTTAGTTGATTGATCTTCTCCATTGGTTTTTCCATTTACGTATGTATTCAAAATTTTTCCGCGTAAAGGTAAAACTGCCTGATATTCTCTGATTCTTCCTTGTTTTGCTGATCCACCTGCTGAGTCTCCCTCAACGATAAACAATTCAGTACCTTGCCTTTTCTGTATTTGACAATCTGCTAATTTTCCAGGTAACCCTGATAATTCAAAAGTTCCCTTACGTCTTACACTATCACGCGCTTTTCTAGCCACATCTCTGGCCATGGCTGCTTGGGAAATTTTTTCTAATACAGTTTTTGCTATTGAAGGGTTTTGATCAAACCATGTAGAAACTTTTTCACTTATAATATGTTCTACTATATTTCTTATTTCTGAAGAAACGAGCTTGTCTTTTGTTTGTGATGAAAATTTTGGATCTGGCATCTTTATTGACAGAACTGCTGTTAATCCTTCTTTAATGTCTTCTCCTGATAAAGTAATTTTATTTTTTTTGCCATTTCTGTCTGCAGTATATTTATTTATTACTCTAGTTAGAGCTGTCCTAAAACCAAGTAAATGTGTTCCGCCATCTTTTTGGGGTATATTGTTCGTAAATGGCAAAACTTCCTCGGAATATCCAGCATTCCATTCAAAAGAACACTCAACGACAACATTATTTTTTGATGCAGTTACATAAACTGGCTTTTTAAAAACTTCCTTTTCATTTTTATTTACTAAAATTGGCTTTTTATTATTAATATATTTTACAAATTCTATAATTCCTCCGTCATACTTGTGTAAAAACTCTTTCCCTTTTTTTGAAGTATTATCAACTAATTTAATAGCAATACCTTTATTAAGAAAAGCTAATTCTCTAATCCTTTTTTCAAGTGTTGCGATGCTAAATTTGATAGAGGAAAAAATTTGTTTTGAGGGCAGAAAAGTTATTCTTGTGCCATTTTTTTTAGTTTTGCCTAACTTTCTGAGTGGTTTAATTGAATTTCCGTCTTTAAAACTTATTTGATACTCATTGCCCTCCCTAAATATATTTAACTCTAATTTTTCTGAAAGCGCATTTACTACAGAAACTCCCACACCATGTAATCCACCTGAAACTTGGTATGATTCGTGGTCAAATTTTCCACCAGCGTGTAACTGAGTCATTATAACTTCAGCAGCAGACATTTTTTCTCCTTTATGCATATCAACTGGTATCCCTCTTCCGTCATCTTCTACAGTAATTGTGTTATCTGAATTAACAAAGATGTTAATATTTTTGCAATATCCTGCTAAGGCTTCATCAATAGAGTTGTCTACAACCTCGAATACCATATGATGCAAGCCAGACCCATCGTCCGTATCTCCGATGTACATCCCTGGCCTTTTTCTTACTGCATCTAGTCCCTTTAAGACTTTTATTGAGTCAGCACCATAAGATGCATTTTTTTTTAATTCAGAATTTTTAGACATTATTTTTAGATGTAGTTATCATATCATTTTTTTAATCGAATATAAAATCAACCATGATCAAAATGACTTAAAACTATTATGTACCAACAATAATAGAGCTAAAATAAAAAAAAATTCTAAAATATGATAATTTTAGATTTTCATAGGCATTATGACGTAATAACTATTTTTATCTGATTTGTCCTCAATTAAAACTGGGGAGACAGAGTCTTTTAAATTCATTTTTAAGTTTTTATCTTCTATCGAAGATGCAATATCAATTAAATATTTAGAGTTAAAGCTTATAGTTAAATTTTCAGAGTTATAATCTGCTGTGATTTTTTCATTTCCATCACCTGAATTTGCACTGTTAACTGATAATTGAACATTGTCTTTGTTAATGATTAACTTTACTCCCTCTTTTCTATCCAGTGAAACACTAGCAACTCTTTCAATAGAATTAATAAAATCTTTAGAGGATATAATTAAGGTTTTGTCATTTGACGTTGGTACAACTTTTTTATAATCAGGAAATTTTCCATCTATTACTTTTGATATCAATTTCATATTACCTATTGAAAATTTTATTTTGTTGTCGCTTATTTGCATTAATATCTGCTCTGAAGTATCAGCTAGAATAGCACAGAGTTGAAATACTGTTTTTCGTGGAAGGATTAACGATGTAAAATCAGTAGATTTTTCTATTTCAAGGCTGCTAGATGATAGTCTATGACTATCTGTTGCCACACCAGTTAAAAAACTTCGTCCATGTGCTTCTGTAAGGTGCAAAAATACACCATTTAAATAATGTCTCGTATCATCATTAGATATTGAAATTCTTGTTTTATTTAAAAGTTTAAGAAATCTGCTATTATTTAGAGAAATCTCTTGTCCTTCAAATTCATCTGCGAAAGAAGGAAAATTATCTGTAGGTAAGCATAATAAATTAAAATCTGCATTTTCACTTTTTAAGCTAAGTTTATTTTCTGTTTTTAACACAAAATTTAATTCAGCATTTGATGAAATTTTCCTAAGGATATCATACAATATCGCAGCTGAAGTAGTTGTACTTCCTTCATTTATAATATTTACATCGCTAATCTCATCATAGAATATAATGTCAAGATCTGTTGCAACAATTTTTAGTTTGTTGTTTTTTAATAATAGAAGAACATTAGATAAAATTGGTAAAGTATTTTTTTTTTCTACAACACCTTGAACAAAATTTAACGATTTTAATAAGATATCTCTTTTAACAACAAATTCCATGTCACTACTGTTCTAGTAATAAACTTTTGATCTGACTGATATTTTTTTTCATTTCGTCGTCCTGTTCAGACAATCTACTTATAGTTTTAACAGCGTGGATTACAGTTGTATGATCACGATTAGCAAATCTTCTACCGATCTCAGGTAAAGATCTTGATGTCATTTTTTTTGCCAAGTACATTGCTACCTGCCTAGGTCTGGCCAAAGGTCTTGATCTTCTTTGGGAAAGCATCTCACTTAAAGCTATATTAAAATAATTTGAAACTACATTTTGAATTTTATCTACAGTAACGACTCTTATTTGACTAAAAACATCTTTTAAAATATTTTTACAATCATTAATAGTAAGATCTTTGTTATGAACTCTACTAAATGCCACTACTCTGTTTAGCACTCCAATAAGTTCTCTTATATTCGTTTTACTTTCACTTGCTATATAAGCTATTACTTCGTCACTTAAATTAATATTTTCTTTAAATTGACTTTGAATTTCCTCTATTTTCTTTTTTATAATATTAATTTTTAAATCTAAATCTGGAGTGTCGATGTCTACAACCAGTCCGCCAGCTAATCTAGATTTTATTCTATCTTGAACTCTATCTAATTTCATTGGCGCTCTATCAGCAGAAATTATTATTTGAGAACCTTTATCCATTAGACTGTTAAAAGTGTGAAAAAATTCCTCTTGTAGGCTTTCCTTTCCACTCATAAATTGAATATCATCGATTATAAAAACTGATGATTTTCTAAAAAAATCCTTAAAATTCACCATATCGTTCTTCTTAATAGATTTGATGAAATGGTACATAAATCTTTCTGCAGAGATAAACATAACATTGTTATCATTTTGTAGTTCTAATCCAATCGCATTTAGCAGATGTGTTTTGCCTAGTCCTACCCCTCCACAAATGTAAAGTGGATTATAACGGGAAATATGCTCACAAACCTTCTTAGAATATGACAAAGCTATGTCGTTACTTTTACCTTTAATAAAGCTTTGAAAGCTTAAATTTGGATTTAGTCTATTGTAGTTTAAAATAGAGTCTTTTATTTCTGTTACTTTATTAAGTTCGTTTATTTTAATAAACTCTTGATTTTGCTTATTCTCCTCAATAATTTTAAATTCAATCCTATTTAAGCTTAATTTAAAGCTTTTAACTTGTTCAAGGATTTTATCTAAATATCTAGAAACTATCCAGTCTCTAAAGAAACGTGTAGGCACACCAAGTATCAAATAATCATTGTACTCTCTTACTAAAGATATTTTTTGTAACCAACTGTTGTAAACTTCACTACCAAATGTTTTTTTAAAAGAATTTTGTATATCCTCCCAATTTAATGTCTTTTCTTCTTCCGAAATAAAAGCATTATGTTTATTAGTATTATTATTTTCCATGTAGAATTTTCTTAAAGAGATTCCTTTAAACGTCTTTTGCAATTTATTTGCAACTAAGTAGAGGTTGTAATTAAAAAAAAATTTTAAATTGGTTGTACGATTATCGTGCAGATAGAAATCAAAAAAAATTTGCAACCCTTTGATTGAAGTTTCAATATTTTGTTATGAGTCTCTAAATGTAGATTTGGATTTACAAGACTATCAACTTGGAATTGATTATTTAGATGAAATTTTTTTTGAAATTCTAGAAATCTTTCGAGAGGCAGTATTCTTGCTTATAATTCCAGATTTAGCAACCTGCATTAGAATTGATTGAAATTTTGCAAAATATTTTTTTGCTTTATCTTTTTCTTTTGCCTTAATAAGAAGATCCATTTTTTTTACAGCATTTTTAAACTTGCTTTTTCTTATTCTGTTAACTTGGGTTTGTTTTTTTACCCTTCTAACTCTTCTAATTGCTGATTTGGTATTAGGCATTTTTTAGGATTGTATATATGTGCAACTTAACACGGTCAACTTTATTATTTTTGACATTTAGCGCAGAAAAAAGATGCTCGATTTGATATAGAAATTTTAATTATATCCATTCCACAGTTTTTATTTGAACATTTTTCACCTTTTTTTCCGTAGACACTAAAATGTTGCTGAAATGAACCTTTTTTTCCACTACTACTAGAAAAATCTTTTATAGATGACCCCCCATGGATAATAGCTTTTGAAATTATTTTTTTGGTGAATTTAATAATTTTTTTAATCTCTTTGTTTGAGAGATTGGTAACTTTTTTTATAGGCCTTATTCCGCTGTAAAAAAGAATTTCATTAACATAAATATTACCAAGCCCTGATACAAATTTTTGGTCCATTAATATATCTTTAATTGTCCTATTTCTTTTCAATATATAATTTTTAAAATAACTAATGTTAAATTTTGTACTTAAAGGTTCTGGTCCCAAATTTTTTATATGAACGTTTTTATCTAAGTTTTTACTTTTGAAAAACTTAATAAAACCAAATTTTCTTACATCGTTATAAATTAATTTTTGATTATTTGATAAATTAAAAATTAAACGATCATGCTTTTCATCTTTTTTTTCGTTTATATCATAGTAAAAACTCGTCTTATATTTTGTCTTTTTATTGTTGATAAAGAAAAATTTTCCTGTCATGCCTAAATGTACTAACATTATGATATCTTTGTTAAAAAAAAATAATAGATATTTTGATCTTCTAGAAATTTTTTTTAATTTAAGACCAATAATTTTTTTGATTTTATTTCTATCAATTTTATATCTTAATCT
>CEQY01190014.1_pt1 | contig 10367 bp, 8 predicted proteins | sample 361391 | NCBI WGS metagenome assembly CEQY01 (sample SAMEA2621075, study PRJEB7988) | marine metagenome | isolation source: saline water (ENVO:00002010), including
TCAAGCTGCAGATCAGTCTTCAGGATGTGGACTTGGTTGGATGGTGTTCAAAGATAACTCTCTTATCTCTTCTGCCCTTAGAGCAACGACCAATGCGATGTTCTTCAACACAATCGGAATGACTTTTGGTACTTCAGGATGTGCTCGCCACTCTATCGTTATGAACGATAAGAAAACACTTCATTTTACAGAGGCCAATCACAATGAGCTTAAGTTAGAAGTTGCTCAAGGATCGGGTGAACACCTTAATGGTCTATCTCATCTGATGGGTTGTTCTCCTGAAGTTTTCTCAAGCACTCTTCAAAAGAATTACAATCGCGTTTTTACAAAAGAAAATATTTCGCCACGCGAGCTTGTTAATAATATTCAAGCTCAAGTTGTATCGGAAGAAAACTTAGCCCGTGGCTGTGGAATTGCAATTATTTAAACTAACGTTACTTTTTCTAATTTTAGTAAAAGCCGCTTCTTTGCAAGCGGCTTCTTTTTTTTCGGATCACCCATCTGAATCAGCTTACGAAGAAAGGCTTACTTCCGAACAAAAGAGAGTCTGGAATCGCCTCCTACACATGAGAGGAGGTCACTCCCAAATTGATGAAACTAAATTCTTTATATCTGATGAAGGCATATCCTCTCCCGCTCAAGAGCTTGAAGCCTTTATTAAAGAAGTGAAACTCAATCAAAGAAAGTGGGGGCGCTTCAAGCTGCCCATTGCCTGTGCTTATCCAGCTAGGATTAAATTTCTTCTTGATGCCAAACTTATAAAAAAAGCACCAGAGGATGGAGATTGCCTACCATGGAAGAAGTGGCAAGAAGAGATTTCCCCTGAGGCCTTATCCATTATTTTTTCGACGGCCTATCCGAATAATCCGGGCTCCATGTTTGGACATACTTTTCTACGCTTTCACAAGAAGGCCCAAGTTAATGATTTACTCGATTATGGAGCAAACTTTTCAGCTCTCGTGGATCCAACTGATTGGGGGCCTGTTTATGCACTTAAAGGAATGTTTGGAGGTTATCCAGGTTTCTTCGACTTATCTCCTTACTATATCAAAGTGAATGAATACAATCACAATGAAAATCGTGACCTTATTGAGTACGAACTTAATTTAAGTGAAGATGAAGTCTCCTTTATTTTAGCTCACCTGTGGGAACTCTATAATGGTACCTATTTTGATTACTATTTTACCTGGGAGAATTGCTCTTATCATCTTGCGGAACTCATATCTGTTGTAAAAGAAATGGAAGCTCCTCATCGTTGGTATTATCTTCCTGCCGATTTGATATGGGCAATAACGAAGAAAACAGGGTTTGTCAGAAGAGTTGTTCAAAGAAAGTCATTGAAGAAAAAGACTCTAGAGCGAATCAATCAATTGGATGAGGATTCCTTCAAGGAAGTTGAGAAAGTAAAAGAAGGAGCGCATCTTTCAAGCTTAGGAGCAAGTGTTAAGAAGTGGGATGCTCTTATTGAATGGCTGAACTTTGAAAAATATGAATATAAAGGCAATGTATCGACGGAACAAAAAGATCTGCTCTATCTCTCTTTAAAAAAGAGAGCAACATTAAAGAAAAAAAGTGAACCTCTTTCAAAACCGGAACTTCTCAATCGTCCCGAATTAGGACATAAAGCCTCACGCCTAGGTCTAGGTGTGGGGAAAAATAATGATAAAGAATTTATTCGAGTGGAATATCGCAGCGGCTTTCACGATCTCTTGGCCAATGATTTAGGCTTTGATCCCTATTCAGAATTTCAATTCTTGAAAGGAAGCCTTCTCTACATGATTGATGATAAGAAGCTAAAGGCAGAGGACTTCACCTTAGTATCCATTACGAGTTTAGATCCGTGGACTAAAATTTCTAAGAGCTTATCTTGGAAAGTCGGAGCTAAAATCGAGACGATGAATGAGAGAAGGAATTGCTTCTTATGTCATAGAGTGAGGACTTATGGGAAGTTAGGGCTAAGTGCAGGTAGCCGCAATTATATTTTGGCCCTCTTTGGTGGGGGAGCCCTTGATTACTCCAATCACTTCTCTAAGGATAAGCTTGAAGCCTATGGTAATATTGAAGCTTTTGCAGGTTACTCTTTTTCAATGGCCAAGCTAATTTTCGGCTTTGATCACTACTTCAATCTAGAGCGCTCGGATAAAGATATTTATAATGAAATCTTTGGGAATTTGAATATCTTTATCGGTCAAGATCAAGAACTACGATTAAAGAATTCTCACTTTCTCTATGGAAAGAGTTTTAAAGAAGAGAATCATAAGTTTTCACTGGAGTGGGGGTACTACTTTTGAAAGTCCTAATATTGAGCCTTATTTTACTCAGCTCTTGTACACATGTATTTTTTCAACCTTCTCGTTATCTCTATTCAAGACCTGAAGATCTCAATTTGAAATATGAAAATAGAGTAATCAAGTCTAAAGATGGAACTCGATTACATAGCTGGTTCTTTCCCTCGGAAGGCAAGAGTAAGGGATTGGCCGTACTCTTTCATGGCAATGCTCAAAATCTTTCCGCTCATTATTTGGCCCTAAGTTGGATGGTTCGTTATAACTATGATGTATGGGTTTGGGATTACCGTGGTTATGGCCTAAGCCAAGGTGAGGCCGGTAGTGAAGGAATTTATGAGGACTCACTCGTTGCTCTTAATTATGCTCATCAATTAATGGAAAAAAACTATGACAAAGACTCTAAGCTCATTGTCGTTGGACAAAGCCTTGGGGGAAATCTTTTGATGCGCGCACTAGAAGATTTTAAGCACAGAGAAAGAATCAATTTTCTAGTATTAGATAGCACATTCAAAAGTTACAAAGAATTGGCCCGCGATAAATTGGCCAGCGTTTGGTTCTTTTGGCCATTTCAACATCTCTCATATGCTCTCATTAGTGATGAGTATGCACCCAATGAAAGATTAAAAGAAATTACAATTCCTACACTTGTTATTCATGGCAGGCAGGATGATATCATTCCATTTTCCTACGGAAGAGAAGTTTATGAAAGCATTGGTCCTGAAGGCTTTAAAAAGAAGTGGTTTTGGGCTCTAGAAGAAGGGAAGCATATATCCACCCTAGGATCTGGCAAGGGTGGATATGATAAAAAGCTGATTGATTTAATAGAAGAGGTTAGAAAGAGTCACTAATCTTCGATACGCGGGCAACTCACAGATTTAATCTTCTCTTTTAAGACATCGTAATTTACATCTCCAGCAAGTCCTTTATCTGTCTTATTGTACCACTCAGGAGACTGATCAGGATCGTGACAAGTTAAACACTTATCTTGCATATCCACTCTTCTTTGAGCGGGATTTGGATTATAGGGGTTATTATCAAAGGGATGCTCGGGATGCTTACTGTGACAATTTAAACACTGAACATTCGCATTATTATGGGTAACATTGTGATCTTTATCAATCTTGGCCCATTGTTGAGCGATAGAACGAATCGCTTCGGGTTTGAGCTTTCTTACGGACTCAATTTCTTGCTTACCAAAGGATTGGTCGATCTCTTTCCAATAATTACTTAAGAGTTTCTCATGTTCTTTAGATGTGGGAGCCTTGAGCTCTCCGGAGTCGCTCTCTTTTTGAAAGGTCACAATATGTTTCACATTGGGAAAGCCTTTAGGATCTTGTAATCCAAGGCTATGGCATTTCACACAGGAGAGGTTATTTTCTTCATTGGCCAATTTTAAAGTCTCATAGGCAATGGAGTGGGGAGTACCCTGCCAGAATTCTCCTTGGGCTTCATGGCATTCCATACAAGAATTTGCCGTAGCATAGCGAAGAGTGGCGGGATCAACTGGTCCTGTTCCTTTTTGTTCATCAAGTTGGATTTTTGAGAGCGCTTCTTTATGTTTGTCGATAAAGGAGAGAAAAGGGTTAGGTTTCATCTCATCTTTAAGTTCATCGCGGATTTCGTGGATTTCATAACTATCTTTTGATTTATCTTTAGTGAGATCAAAAGTGATGTGGCCGACGTAATGATTTCTTGAGAGGACTTGAACTAATTTCGTTTGCCCTTCTTCTTGGGGAAAGCGCAGAAAGTTCATGGTGTGCGCGCCAATGATCCAGTCGATATTTTTAAATTGCTTGGCCAACTCTTCATCGTGTCCAATACCTGCGTGGGTAACGACAACAAGTCGATGAAATTTATCTTTTTCAGAATAACCTTTTTCTTTTTTCATCTTTTCAAGCACGGCCTTTAAGGATTGTGCCGGATTCGTAAAGTGAGAGCGTGCTTTAGTTGGTAGAATTGAGGGTTCAATTAAACCGGTAATAAAGACTTTATGAGGGCCCTTTTCAAAGATGATAAATTCTTTGTGGGCAATTTTCTCTTGAGGGGCGAGGTTGGCCAAAAGTAGATTGATTTTGGTCTCTTCTGTAATCTTCTTTAAGAAGCTAAGGCCTTTGGCAAAATCTTGGTCTCCAGGAACCCAGTAGCGAAGACCAGCTTGAGAAAGACCTTTGGCCAACTCTTTTGCATTGAAGGTCGTACTTCTTTCCACAGACTCTGGAATATTGAATGCAGGAAAGAGAGTATCTCCACTGTCGATATAGACTACTTGCTCATCTTTTTGGATTTTATGAATTTGACCAGCGACTTGGGCCAAACCACCAAGAGGGTAGTGGCGACAGCCACAGGGATGGGTTTCTCCATTAATATTATGAGAGAAGACGATTCCAAATTTTTCCTGATCTAACCCAACCACTTCTTGAGTGGGATCTCCGAATTGATCCAAGAGGTAGGAGCAACTGGAAGTGAAGCAGATGAGAAAAATAAAAAAGGCCACGCGATGCATGGCCTGGGTAACTGAGCTCATTTTAAATCCTTAATCAAAGTTGCTTAAGCATTTTCTTCGCCTGGGCTACTTGTTTTGCCTTAGGGAATCTTGTAATTAACTCATTAAGAGCTTGCTTAGCTTCTTCATTTTTTTTCATTCTCTGTAACGTTTTGGCCAAAAACATTAATCCGTTCTTATTATAACCTGTTTTCGGAAATTCGGTGAACAGACGGGAAAAATAGGCCAATGCCTTATCGTTTTCTTTGTCCATATAAGCGATCATGCCTAGGTTATGTATAATTCTGGCCTTTCTCGTTTCAGAGAACTTCTTGTCGACGAGATCAAGAAGAATGGACTTGGCCTGAGCGTATTTAGCTCTACGGTAGAGACCCATGGCCTTGTCATAAGGGGACTGCTTTTTTACTTTACTTTTTTTTTGAGACAACGTTTTTAAAGTACCGAGTACTTCTTGGATATACTCTTTTTGAGAGGCAAGTTCCTTTTGAATACTTTCAAGTGACTCCGTTTGTGAGCTCTGTGTTGTCTCAAGAATGGTAACTTTCTCTTCTAAGCTTTTAATGCGCTCGTTAAGAGTGACCTGAGCAGTATGCTGAGTTTCTTCTATATTTCCAGATAGGCTATTGATACGGTCTTCAATACTTTGGAGGCGTACGGTGAAGTCGGCATTAAGTTTTTGACCGTCTCGAACTTGCATGGAGATATTATCCACCATTTGTTCACGAGCGATGTCTTCACGAGTTTTACAGCTAAAAACTAGAGTTAAAGAGAGAATAGGCGCCAGCGCCAAAAACTTCTTAGCTAACATAGATTTCCTTATCCTTGTTATGAGCAATTAAATTTATAAGTTTTCGAGGGCCTTTTTCCGGATGGAAATATATTCGGCTTTCTCGGCAAACTTCTGAGATAGGATAGCGTATTGTTTGGCCTTATTGAAATACTTTCTTTTATAAGACGACTTCGCTTTGAGATAATAGAATTCAGCTTTTCTATAAAGACCAGGAGCTAGGGTTTGGGCATTGGCTTCTTTAGCCGCAACAAAGGCACTTTGGGCCATTCGCATTTCTAGTTTAGGTCGAGTTGTCGCTAGGCCACAAGAACCTAGGAAAAGACATAGAGTGAGGACGAGAATTGTAGAAGGGACGGTACGAATGAGGCTATTTAAATTAAATGTTCTCACTATTATATCACCGTCCCTTAAGAAATTATTTTGCAGTAATTACAAAGTTAGCACGTCTATTTTGTGACCATGCTGATTCTGTATGACCAAAAGCGATTGGTCTTTCTTTACCAAAAGAAATCGTTGTGATTCTTGAGCTGCTTACACCCATAGATACAAGGTATTGCTTAACCGCTTGAGCTCTTCTTTCACCAAGGGCCAAGTTGTACTGAACTCCACCTCTTTCGTCGGCGTGACCTTCAATCTGTACTTCTACAGAAGGATTTTCCTTAAGAAAGTTAGCGTTAGACTCAAGAGCATCTCTTGTGCTTGAGCTTAGTGATGAACTATTGAAGTCAAAGTAAACTGTAGATAAAGTACCAGCTTTACCTGAGTCTGAGTCACCGTTTAGTTCAAGATTCATTCCATTGTTACCCATGTCCTGATCTTCAGTAGTCACTCCACTGTCATTCATCTCAGCGTTGTTTTTACTCTGAGAACCACAGCTCGTTAGTCCAAAAGTCATAAGTAGGGTTAAAATTAGTGCCGTTAATTTAATTGGGCGCATCTGCTTCTCCTTTAAATAGCAATATATACTATACAGTTATCATAACTCATTAATTCTATTATGGATTTGATTAAATCAATTATAAAGAAAAAAAGCCTTTGTTCAAGAAAGAGAAAACTCTACCTTCAAAAACAAACTTGTACATTTTGCCATTATGGATCATATTTTTTAGACAAACCTTTTAGGTAATTATGGACGCAAAGAATTTCTTAAGAAGTATTGAACGAGAGGCGATCGTTGCTTATACCAATAAGCAAGGGGTGATCGAGTATGTGAACGCTAACTTCTGCAAGATTTCTGGTTACTCTAAGTCTGAGCTAATTGGTCAAGATCATCGAATCATTAACTCAGGGTTCCATTCCAAGGAATTTATAAAAGAAATTTGGTCAACTATTCTCAGTGGCAATGTTTGGGTTGGGGATATTTGTAATAGGGCCAAAGATGGAAGCCTTTATTGGGTTAATACCACTCTTTCTCCATCCATTGTTGACGGAGAAATTGTTGGCTTCTATGCGGTTCGCCACGATATAACTCGTCAAAAAGAATTAGAAGAAAAGAATAGGGAACTTACTCGTTTATCTAATGAGATTCAACAAATGGCCCACATTGGTCGTTGGAGTTATGAATTAAAGAATAAGAAGTTCACTATTTCAGCCCAGTTGAGAAGCATATTAGAGATACCTCAAGATTTAGCAGTGTCTCCTCAAGATATTGATGAATTGATCTCTTCAGAAAATAAATTCTCTGAACTCTTTGAACTTACTTTGAGCCAAGAGATGACTCTCTATGATGTCTTTAAAATGATTTCTCTAAAAGGAGAAATCAAATGGGTAAAGGCCAATGCTTCTCTTATTAAAAATAAGAAGGGACAAGTTCAAAAAATTGCAGGAGTTTTCTACGACATTACAGATTTAAAAGTCGCAGAAGAAAATACAGAAATAGAAAAGAGAAAATCAGTCCATGCGGCGAAGCTCGCCTCGATAGGGGAGATGACCTCTTCAATAGTTCACGAGATGAATAATCCCATAACGGTTATTCAAGGCCTTATTCGTACGGCGCTTAAGTTTGAAGACCTCGATAAAGTGCACGAGCGATTAAAGAAAATGGAAGCACCTGTAGAGCATTTAAAACGACTTGCTAAAAATCTGCGCCAATATTCTCGTGGCCAAAAGCCAGTGAGCAATAAAAGGAATTATCAGCTCGATCAATTGGTTGATGAAAGCATGGCCTTGATTCAACACCGATTAAAATATACGGCTGTGGACTGTGCTATAGAGTTAGAAGAAAATCTTGAAATCACCTGTGACTCTGAACAAATTAAGCAAGTGATCATTAATCTCTTTAATAATTCTATCGATGTGATTGAGCATTTACGCTCACGATGGATTAAGATTGAAGGGGTAAAGAAAGATAATAAAGTTATCTTATCTTTTGTGGATAGCGGGGAAGGAATACCCAAGAAAATCAGAGATCAGATTTTTGATCCCTTTTTTACGACTAAGGACCCCCAAAAGGGAACGGGTTTAGGACTGGGAATTGTGAGAGATATTTTGAGTCAACATGGGGCTACCATTGAAATTGACGGAGATGATCCCAATACAAAGTTTATAATGACCTTCCCTGTGAAATAAGCCATTTTTGTCCCGACAAAATTCACATAAAAATGACGTTTTTCCCTTATCTATGCACCTCAAGCTTTGCTATGATTCTAGCGTCAATTGACTAAATTCTTTAAAATTGGGGTTTCAATTTGCGAGTACAAATCTCTTCTTTAAGAGCTCCCATGCTCTTTGTTCTTCTTATATTTTCAGTGATGACTCACGGTGCGCCTTCAGGTGTGATCCATGAATTGCTGCAAAAGGTAACTGCGAAATCTAATGCGATTAAAGCGGTTGAGAATCTTAATCTATCGAATCAACTTCTTCTCGATTCCGATCTCTTTATATTCGAGCCTACTGCCTTCATTAGAGGAAGTTACTCAAATCAAGATATCGTTCCGACTTCTCCTTTTACACCGAGTAATACCAAGGTTAAAGAATATGAGCTTGGTGTTAGTAAATTATGGAGTGCGGGGATACAGTCAGACTTAAGCTATCTCTATCAAGATAGTGCTACTATCTTTCCTGCTCGGGCCAACTTTGTTTATCAAGCACCCACCTTGCAACTTACTTTGACGACGAGTATCTTCCAGGATTTGGTCAATCATCGTTATCGCCACCTGATGAAAAATCAAAGGCTCTCTAAGAAAGCGGGAGAGTTAAATACTAAAATAGATAAAAAAGCTGTGATCGTGCAATCGTTATTGGATTTCTCAGCTCTTTTAGAACAGAGTCAGTCTCTTTCATTGCAAAAAGATATTTGTAAACAAACACGTACTCAGGCCAGTCATCTCGAACGAAAGAGAAAGAGAAGATCTGTATCAGAAAGAGAGTACTTATTGGGAATGAAGGAGCTGACCAATTGTTTGGCCACGATCGATAATCTCGATAAAAATTTAACAGAGGCCAAGGAAAATTTTGAAGCCACTTATAATTTATCTTTTGATGAGTTCAAAGGGGTTGATACTGACGAGCTTTTTAAAGAAGCTGAGAAACTTTATCTTTCAAGTCACGCTAAAGCTCAAGATGTAGATCTAAAAAATCAAGATGAAATCAAAAGTTTAGAAATTCAAATCGACGCTCTAGAATCCAAACAAGCTCAGCTCGATGCGGAGACTAAAACGAATTTGGCCTTAGAAGTTCGCTCTGGCCTATCCGGAATCGGTAATAGCTTCTCCGACGCTAACTCAGATGTTACAGAAATGGATTATCCCTTTGTCTATTTTGGACTTCGTCTAGATTTACCTCTTAAGGATCGCACTGCACTCGCTCAGGCCGGTGCCAATCGATATCAGATCAAGGCCAATCGCTATCAGAAAGATCAGTTAGAAAAACAGAAATACTTTCGCTTCAAGACGTTAGAGAAAACTTTGGCAAAAGATTTCGATATTTATGAAAAATATAAGAAGACCGTTTCTCTTTCTCGCGCGGTTATAAAAGAGGGGAGAAGAGACTTTGCCAATGGTCGTCTCGACTTTAATTCTTTAACGGAATTTAATAAGAGTTTGATTCAAGATCAAAAGACTCTCTCCACCCACCGTATTTCTCTCATTGTCCGTGTCGTCGAATATCTCGACTTTTATCAATTCTTTGATCATTACCTTAAGTAGGTTTCTTTATGAAGTTTCTTGAATTTCTCCAAAAAAATAAACTCTTTGTTCACTACCTTACAGTGATAACGATTATTGTGGGTGCTTTCGTTATGTATAATATGCAACGAGAGGCAAGACCCAATGTGGACTTCAATAGAGTTGCTGTTTCCGTCGCTTATCCAGGAGCTTCTCCTAATGATATTGAAGAACTCGTAATTGATCCTATTGAAGAGAAAATTGCGGAAGTTGATGGCATCGAAGAATACCGCTCTGTTAGTTATGTGGGCGCCGGCTCTATTTCAGTCGTTATTGACGATACTTATCCCAATCCAACGGAAATTATCGATGAATTGAGAAGAAAGATCTCTGAAGTAAATGATCTTCCCCAAGAAGTGGATGATCCTATGGTGACTGAAATAAAGGCGATAAATATCCCTGTTCTCAATATTGCGATGTATGGAGATGTCAGTGCTTTCGATTTCAAAATGGAGGCTGAAAAGTTCAAAGACTTCTTGCAGTTGCAAGAGGGGGTGCAGAGTGTGGACTATTCAGGAATTGGCGATCTTCAAATTAAGATAAAGGCTGATCCTAAGAAATTAGATCGCTTTGATATTACTTTGGGGGAAGTGCTAGAGAAACTTTCCACATGGGCAAAACAA
>CEQY01115724.1_pt1 | contig 10366 bp, 7 predicted proteins | sample 361391 | NCBI WGS metagenome assembly CEQY01 (sample SAMEA2621075, study PRJEB7988) | marine metagenome | isolation source: saline water (ENVO:00002010), including
CATTAGTTTCTAATTTAAATTCTAATTATAATTTTAATAATTTTGTTTCTGGAAAATGTAATAACATTGCTATAAATGCAGGCAAAAGTATTTCTCAAAAACCAGGATTTACTGGATTCAACCCTTTGATGGTTTATGGAGGAGTAGGTCAAGGAAAAACTCATTTATTACATGCCATTGGAAATCAAATTAAATTATCTAAAAATGATAATCGCATAATTTATGTAAGCTCTGAAAAATTTACGAGTGAATTCATTTCTGCTCTAAAAAATAATAGTTTAGAAAACTTCACAAATTACTATATGAGTTTAGATACTCTTTTAATTGATGATGTTCAATTTCTATATGGTAAAGAAAAAACTCAAGAAATTTTTTTTCATATTTTTAATCATCTTAATTTAAATAAAAAACAGATAATAATTTCTTCTGATAGATCTCCTAGAGAACTAGATGGCCTAGAAAAAAGATTAGTAAGTAGATTTAAATGGGGGTTAACAGTAGAACTTGAAAAACCTAATTTTGAAACCAGAAAAAAAATTTTAAAAGAAAAGCTTTCATCAAATAATATTAAATTGTCAGAGGAAATAATTGATTATATTTCTTTTGAAGTTAATACTAATATTAGAGAACTTGAAGGTATAATTATATCATTAATTGCTCATTCAACTATTGAAAAATCAGATATAAATTTAGAACTCACAAAAAAAGTTATTAGTAGAATTGTAAAAGATTCAAATAACGAAATAGATATAGATTTTATACAAAATACAGTTGCAAATTATTTTAAAATAACTAAAGAAAAAATGAAAGATAAGATTAGAAAAAAAGAAATTGTTATAGCAAGACAAGTTGCAATGTATTTTTCTAAAGACTTCACAAATCATTCTCTAAAATCAATAGGAAATCATTTTGGTGGAAGAGATCATAGTACGGTTATTCATGCAGTGCAATCAGTTAATGATATGATAGATACTGATAATATTTTTAGAAATAGCATTCAAGATTTAAAGAAAAAATTCCAAATTAAGTCTCTTTAGATAATAAAATCAAATTTTTCACTTAATCCAAAATTTTTTAATTTTAAGTATTACTTAAAATTAATATCATGTCATTAAAATCATATTTAAGTGTACATATATCTAAATTAATTGTTTCAAGACAAAATAAATCAATGAAACATGCAATTGATTTACAGAAAAAAATAATGAGAGGGTTAGTTAAATCATCCAAAAAAACATTATTTGGAATAAATCATAATTTTTCAAAAATTGAAAATTACGAAAACTTTAAAGAAAATATACCAATTAGAGAATATGAAGATTTCAAATATTATATAGAAAAGATTATAGATAATGAAAAAAATATTTTATGGCCTGGTATTCCTAAATATTTTGCGAAAACATCTGGAACAACATCTGGAACAAAATATATACCCATAACAAGACAATCTATTCCTAATCATATATTTGGTGCTAATCAAATGTTATTAAATTATATTTATGAAAAAAAATCTGGTAATTTTTTAAATGGATATTATCTTTTTTTATCAGGAAGTCCAGAACTCACCAAAAAAGGAAAAATATTTTCAGGTAGACTTTCTGGGATAGTTAATCATCATATACCATTCTGGATTAGAAAAAATTATTTACCTTCATTCTCAACCAATAGTATTCCTGAATGGGGGAAAAAAATTGAAAGAATAGTTAAAGAAACTGAGAAAAAAAATATTACTATAATTGGTGGCATACCTCCATGGATTCAAATGTATTTTGATCTTTTAATAAAAAAAACTGGGAAAAAAATTATAGATATATTTCCAAATTTAAAATTATTATGTCATGGAGGAGTAAATTTCAAACCTTATAAAAATATTTTATTTGATTCAATTGGTAAAGAAATAGATACACTTGAAACCTATCCAGCCTCAGAAGGGTTTTTTGCTTTTCAAAATATATCAAATAAAGAAGGTTTATTACTCCAAATAAATTCAGGTATATTCTATGAGTTTATACCATTAGAAGAATATCATAAAAAAAATAGAACTAGGATGAGTTTAAAAGATGTACAGATTAATGTAAACTATGCACTTATTATAAATTCAAATACAGGTTTATGGGGTTATAGCATCGGAGATACAATAAAGTTTGTTAGCTTGGACCCCTATAAAATTATTGTAACTGGACGAGTAAAACATTTTTTATCTGCATTCGGAGAACATGTAATAAGTAATGAAATTGATACTGCAATTACTAAAACATGTGAAAAATTTAAAGAAGTTAAAATTACAGAATTTACTGTTGCACCGTCAATTAACTCAAAAAGCAGTTTTTCATGTCATGAATGGTACATTGAATTTAAAGAAGAACCTAAAAAATTAATTGAATTTGAGAAGATGCTTGACAATCAATTATGTAAATTAAATGTTTATTATAAAGATTTAATTTCTGGAAAAATTTTGAAAAAATTAAAAATAAAAAAATTAAAAAAAGATTCATTTATTAATTATATGAAATCAATTAATAAATTAGGTGGACAAAATAAAGTTCCTAGACTATCAAATGACAGAAAAATAGTTGAAAAGTTAGAAAAATATTTAAGTTAAAATCTTGAAAAAAAAAATTGCTATATTAGGATCAACTGGATCAATTGGTATACAAACACTTGATGTGATTCAAAATAATAAAGAATATTTTTCTGCAGAAATTTTGATAGCAGGTCAAAATTCCAACTTACTTATTAAACAAGCAAAAGTCTTTAAGCCTAAAATAGTTGTAATTAACGATGAAAGTAAATATCAATACATTAAAGAGCAATTAAAGGATGAAAGAATCAAGGTATACGCAGGAAAAAAAGAAATAATTAATGCTGTAAAAAATAAATCAGTCGATACAGTTGTTTCAGCAGTAGTTGGTTATTCTGGACTAGAACCAACTATTTCTGCTATAGAAGCTGGAAAAAATATTGCTCTTGCTAATAAAGAAACTTTAGTTGTTGCAGGTGAATTGATAAATAATTTGATCAAAAAATATAAAGTAAAAATGTACCCTATTGATTCTGAACATTCTGCTATTTATCAATGTATTCTTGGAGAAGAAAAAAATAAATTTGAAAAAATTATATTAACTGCATCAGGAGGACCTTTTAGAGGGTTTAAAAAATCAAGATTAGAAAAAGTAACACCCGATGAAGCTTTAAATCATCCCAAATGGAAAATGGGGAAAAAAATATCTATTGATTCTGCAACATTAATGAATAAAGGACTAGAAGTTATTGAAGCTAAATGGCTTTTTAATGTTGATCCTGATAATATTGAAGTAATCATTCATCCTGAGGCTATTGTTCATTCAATGGTACAATTTAGAGATGGTTCAATAAAGGCTCAATTAGGTGTTCCTGATATGAAAATTCCCATTCAATTCGCACTAACATCTCCCTATAGACTAGATTCTAATTTTCCAAGGCTTTCATTTAAAGAAAAATTATCATTAAACTTTGAAAAACCAGATTTATATACATTTAAAAATTTAAAACTAGCATTTCAGGCAATGAAAGAGGGTGGAAACAAGCCTTGTATTCTTAATGCTGCAAATGAAGTTGTGGTAGATTCATTCCTCAAAAAGGAAATAAAATTTTTAGAAATGTCAGAAATAATAGAAGAATGTTTGAATAAAATGGAATATATTGCAAACTTAAATTTTGAAGACTACGTAGAAGTTGATACAAAAACTAGAATTTTAACAAAAAAACTAATAAATAAATAAATAAATCATGGGAGGACTAATAATGGCGGTTCAAATGATATTAGCTCTATCAATTATTGTAGCTATTCATGAATTTGGTCATTTAATTACTGCAAAAATTTTTGGAATGAGAGTTGAAAAATACTTTATTGGTTTTCCTCCAAAAATTTTTAGTTTTAAATATAAAGGCACTGAATATGGTCTTGGCTCTGTTCCTCTTGGAGGGTTTGTAAAAATTTCAGGAATTATTGATGAGTCTTTTGATACTAAACATGTTAATAAAAAACCTGAGCCTTGGGAATTTAGAGCTAAACCTGCATGGCAAAGATTAATTGTAATGCTTGGAGGAATAGTTCTAAACGTTATAACTGGGATAATAATTTTCGTCTCATTAACTTATAAAAATGGTGATCAATTTATATCAAAAGATGAAATAAATAAACATGGTATAATTGCTTTAGAACTTGGAAAAGAGATTGGATTAGAAACTGGTGATAAAATTATTAATATAAATGGTGAAGACTGGATAAAAGATACTGATCTATTTAATCCAAATGTTTTTTTTGAAGAAGAAAGTTTTTATACAATTGAGAGAAATGGAAATATTATTAAAGTTACTTTTCCTGATGATTTTTTAAATAAGTTTTCCTCTGAAAAAGAGATCAATTCTTTTATAAAAATAAGAAGTCCATTTACAATTAATGAAGTAGTTGAAGGCTCTGAGGCTTATAATAGTGGTATCAAAAAGGGAGATAAAATTATTTCAATTGGTGATGAAAATATAATTGATATGTTCGAGTTCCATGAAAAAATAAAAGATAATAATAATATAAATCTAAAAATATTAAGGGATAAGAAATTAATTAATATTAATGTTAGTAAAAATTCTGAGGGTAAAATTGGAATTATAATGAAACCAGATGCAATTAATTATTCTAAGATAAATTATAGTTTTTATGAATCTATACCTATTGGAACTGCTCAAGCATTTTCAATTGTTGTTATTAATGTAAAAGCATTTGGTCAAATGTTTTCCGGAAATATAGATCCTAGAAAAAGCATGTCTGGACCTATTGGAATTGCTCAAATTTTTGGAAGCAATTTTAATTGGGATAAGTTTTGGAGACTTACTGGATTAATTTCAATGGTATTGGCATTCATGAACTTATTACCAATTCCAGCATTAGATGGCGGCCATGCACTTTTTATTTCTTTAGAATTATTGACTGGATATAAACCTTCTGAAAAGTTTTTAGAATATTCTACTAGATTTGGCGTTATTATTCTTTTAACTCTTATGGGTTTTGTTATCATAAATGATATTTATAAACTTTTCATTTAAATCAAATCGCTTTTTTTTTCGTTCCTCAATGAAAAAATTTTTATTAACTATTTTTTTATTTTTTTATAGCAATTTTATTCAAAGTCAAAGTAATGTTTTTGAATTTGTCAAAATTCCTGTAAATGCTAAATTATCATCATTAGGAGGATATAATGTTTCTCTTTCTTCAGATGAAAATAATTTTTTTCTTAATAATCCTGCTTTATTAAATGATGGACAAAATAAAAATATAAGTTTAAACTTTATAGATTATATCGCTAATATCAAGGGCACTAGTATTAACTATATAGATAGTTTAAAATCTATCGGAAAATTTGGGATTAGCGTAAAACATTTTAATTATGGAAAAACTAATAGTTATGATGTTTTAGGAAATTATCTAGGTGTATTAAACGGGAATGGAGTTGAATTAACTTTTTCAAAATCAAAAAAATTAGGACAATTTATTTACGGAATTAATTTAAAATATGTTCTTTCAAAGATTAAAAATTACAGTAATAATGGTGTTTTATTTGATATTGGTGGAATTTTTTATCCTACACATAATAAAGAGTTCACTATTGGAATAAGTTTAAAAAATTTTGGTTTTTTATTTACCAAATTTAAAGATCATACAAATAATATTTTACCTTTTGATATTCAAATAGGTTCAAGTATAAAACCTGAATATATGCCAATAAGGTTTAGTTTTACAGTATTTAACATTTATAATGGCTCTGAGTCAATTGGTTACAATAGTGAAAAATTATCATTAAATAAATTAATATCAAAACTAAATTTTGGATCTGAAATATTAGTAAATAAAAATATTATTCTTCAAGTTGGATATAATTTTATGAATCGAAATAAAATTAATGATAAATTTTCAAATCAAAATTCTGGATTTTCTTATGGCATTCTATTGAAAATAAAAAGAATATGTATTAACTATGCTAGATCAATGCATAATATTCAAGGTGGAACAAATTCTATAAATCTAAGTTTTAATGTTAAACAAATAATCAACTAATATTATGATAGAGCATAACATAAATATGACACCACAAGATATTGTAAAATCTTTGGATAAATATATTATAGGTCAAAATGACGCTAAAAGAAATGTTGCAATTGCACTTAGAAATAGATGGAGAAGAATGAATGTGGATAGTGATATTAAAAATGAAATTATTCCAAATAATATTCTTATGATTGGTTCTACAGGTGTTGGGAAAACTGAAATAGCTAGAAGATTAGCTAAAATGGCAGATGCTCCTTTCACTAAAGTTGAGGCCTCTAAATTTACTGAAGTAGGTTATGTAGGTAGAGATGTTGAAAGTATGGTTAGAGATTTGGTTGAACAGTCTGTTAATCTTGTAAAAAATTTAAAAAAAGAAGAAATTAAGTTTAAAGCTGAAGAAAGTGTAAATAAAATAATTTTAGATATTTTAATTCCTCCTATAAATAAAACACAATCTAATATTAATCTGAGTTTAGAGAAAAAAAGCCCAAATACTAATGATCAAGAAATAAATGAAGAAACTAGAAAAAAATTTTTAGAAAAAATAGTTAATGGTGATTTAGATGATAGAAAAATAGATATTATGGTTCAAAAACCTACTAACCCTGGTGTTGGAATGATTGGTGGAGGAATGATTGATGAATCTTCAATGATTGGTCTTCAAGATATGATTAGCAATATGATGCCAAAAAGAAATAAAAAAAGAAAAGTTAGTATTGCTGAAGCAAAAAAAATATTATTAGAAATTGAAGTTTCAAAACTAATCGATATGGATGAAGTTAAAGAAGAAGCTATTAAAAAAGCGGAAAATACAGGTATTATTTTTATTGATGAAATTGATAAGATTAGTGGAAACTCAAAAAAAGGAACTGGTCCAGACGTAAGTAGAGAAGGTGTTCAGAGAGATCTTCTTCCTATTGTTGAAGGTACTACTGTTACAACAAAACATGGTGTCATAAATACTGACCATATTTTATTTATTGCTGCAGGTGCATTTCATCTATCAAAACCATCTGATTTGATTCCAGAATTACAAGGAAGATTTCCAATTAGAGTTGAATTAGATAATCTAACAAAAGATGATTTTTTAAAAATTTTAAAAGAACCAAAAAATTCTCTAACGAAACAATATAAAGCACTAATCAATTCTGAAAACGTTGAAATAAATTTCAATGATGATGCTCTTGAGGAAATAGCTAATAAAGCTTTTCAAGTGAATTCAGAAATTGAAAATATTGGGGCAAGAAGGTTGCATACTGTTATGAGTAAACTTTTAAATCAAATTCTTTATGATATACCTGAAAAAATTGGACCAAATTCTAAAATTATTATAACAAAAAAAACGGTTGAGGAAAAATTAAATTCACTAACTGAAAACAAAGATCTTAGTGAATATATACTATAATTTAGCTATAATCTTTTGGAAACATTTTGTGAGTTAATTTCCCCTTTTTTTTCCCTACATCTTCCCATTTTTCTAGTTTAAAATCAATAATTACAATCCCACAAGTTGGTACATTATAAAAAGTATTTCCTAAAAAATAATTAGAAACATCGGTAAAACCAGGATTATGACCTAAACAAATTACACTAGAAAATGAGTTTTTTAATGATGAAACAAAATCAATCAAATAATTTTCATTAGCATGATACAAATTATCCATATAATAGATTCTATCTTTATCAACATTTATTTTATTAATAAAAAAATTTGAAGTTAGCATTGTTCTTTTAGAAGAGCTAGAAAATAATGCATCAACAGATTTTATTTTTTTTGATAATTTATCAGACATAAAATCACCATTTAATATTCCTCTTTTATTTAAAGGCCTGTCAAAATCAGAAAGAGTCATATCTTTCCAAGATGATTTAGCATGTCTAATTAATATTAGTCTTTTCATTTATATATCAAATTTCATTTCATTCATGCACCTAAAGTGGGATAAAGGGCAGCTTGAATGGCCTATTTTACTACATGGTCTACATTTAATTTTATCATTCTGCAATACAGTAAATTTAGAATTATAAGGAAAAAAACCCAATATTGGATGAGAAGAACCCCAAATTGATACAATCTCTTTTTTTAAAGCTGCAGCTATATGCATCATTCCAGTATCATGTGTATAAACTTTTTTTGATTTTTTAATTATAGAAGCAGACTCATTTATAGATAATTTACCTACTAAATTAAAAATCTTAGTTTTTTTATTTAATAACATTTGTAATTTAAGTTCCTTAGATTTTTTTTTTGACTTTATAAAATAATTTTCAATTTCAATAGAGGATTTAATTTCTGACTTCCCACCTATTAGAATAATTGTTTCATTAATTTTATCACATAATTCAATTAATTTTTTAGTAGGTAATACTTTTGTCTTATGTTTAGCACCGACTATTAAAACAACAAACTTTCTTCTATGAGAGTTTGGTAATAAATTCAAACTATTAAAATCATTTTTTATTAAAAAATAATCTAAACCATTACTGTCATTTTTTATATTAAGAGAAGATAATGTTTCAATGTAAGAATCTACTATATGAGGAATTTTAAAGTTCAATTTTAAATTGACTATTAACCATCTCTTTAATCTATTCTTATTATAAATAATACTTTTTATTCGCAATAATTTTCTTAAGAAAAAAGACCTTAAATTATTATGTAAATCAATTATTAGATCATAGTTATTTTTATTTAAATTATTATATAATTGAAAAAAATTTTTATCTAATAAATAAATTTTATCAATATTAATATTATGTAGATAAATATCAGAATAAGTTTTTTTAGTTAAAAAATGAATTTCAGAATTTGGAAATCTTTTCTTAATCAATCTTGGAACCGGAGAAGTTAGAACAATATCTCCTAAGGATGAAAATCGTATAATTAATATTTTCAAAATATATTTGACATATGTATTATTTAAAAATAGTAAAATTAATTTATCTAATTTTTATTTTAACATTATGCTTGATTAATAATTATGTTTTTTCTCAAGAAGCAAAAGAAATTTTAAAACAAAAGGAGAGAGTAGAATTTGAATTTAAATTTCTTGATAGAAATTATTGGACTATAAAAAACGAAGAAAATCTTTTAGTTATAAGTGACTATGAGACAGGAGATAAGTTAGTTTGGAAATTTAAATTTTTAGACAAAAAGTTGAATATATATAGAGAGGAAGAACTTGGTTTAGATAGATCATACAGATTAATTGATTATTATAAAAATCAAGATCAAATATTTATTTTATATAAAAAAAACTATTCCAGTGATAAAGAATATAAAATAATAATTCTAAATAATAAAAATGATAAAATTGACGAATATCAAATTAATTCTCCATTTTCATTTAGAGTAAAAAAAATTATAAATATTCAAGAAAATATTATTTTATCTGGTGAAAGCTATCAAAATAAATCCATTGTTGTTTTATACAAAACAAATACAAATCAATTGAAAATTATTTCAGGCTTTTATAAATTAAATCAGAAGATATTAGATATTAATGTAGATTTAAATTTTAAAAATTTTAAAGTAATTTTTTTATATAATAATTTGAATAATGAAAGTTTTTTAATTTCAAAAACATTCTCAAAAAATGGAGATGAAATATCAGAATTAAAAATTAATTCTAAAATTTATTCAATTATTAATGGAAAATTTTATGAAATAAATGATAATGATTTCATTATTATTGGAACATACGGTAAAAGGAAATCCAAGTATAGTAGAGGTTTATTTTTCTCTAGATATGTAAATAATATTCAAAAAGAAATGAAATACATTGAGTATAGTGATTTAAATAATTTTTTTTATTATCTCAAAGACAAGAAAGAAAAGAAAATAAAAGAAAGAATAAATAAAAAATCAATCTCTAATAAAAAAATAAAATTAAATTATAATTTGATTCTAGATGAAATAATTAAAAACAAATCAGAATTTTTAATTTCTGGAGAGTCTTATTTCGAAGAATATAATGATAGGGGTTTTAATTCTACAATAACATTTTATAACTCTTATTCAGGAAATTATGATTTGGCTTTAGATCCAAATTTTGCTGGGTTCAATCATACTCATTCGATAATAGTTGGATTTAATATTGATGGCGATTTATTATGGGATAATCAAATTGAAATAAACGATATAAATAGTATAAAAGAAAAAAAATATACAAAAGTCAATTTAAATTATAATTCTAATAATTTAGCATTAATTTATTTTCATAAAGGAATTATTAATATCAAATTAATTAATAGAGATAAAAATTTAATTGAAAAAAAATCATA
>CEQY01396297.1_pt1 | contig 10360 bp, 12 predicted proteins | sample 361391 | NCBI WGS metagenome assembly CEQY01 (sample SAMEA2621075, study PRJEB7988) | marine metagenome | isolation source: saline water (ENVO:00002010), including
TTCATCTATCGATATAATCGTGAGAAAGTTGCGATAAAGAAAGTTTCACGCCAAGAATATTACCAATCGCGTTCAGAATACCTACTGGCCCAAAATAATTTTCAACAAGCTGCCAATCGCCTCAGAGTAGCCGAAGAAGAAATGGCCTTTCTTATCGCCGACGAGCCAGGAACCTCTTATATTCTCAAGGATGGTTTGAATTATGAAAGAATTCAGATGCCGATGAGTGATGCTGTTTCTATTGCGGCTAAGAATAATCCAGGAATTTTAGAATCTACAAAAGATGTTAGAAATGCCAAGAGAACTTATGAAATCCAAAAAAGAGAAAACCTTCCCCTTCCTAAGTTTAGCGTAAATCTTGGTGCTTATACTCACTCATTCGGTCCTGGCCTCAATCAAACTCGTTACGGAAACGATATAAGTGGTAATAATATAGATGTAGTGGCCACCGTGAATGCCACGTGGAGCTTAACAGGAGATGGTGGATTTTTAAATTCTCGACCTACAGAGATCAAGGATATTCAAAGGCATCTCAGCTTCTCCCAACTGGCCCAGGCCAGACATCAGGCCAAGTCAGAGATTCAACGAAGCTACTATCGAATTAAAACCTACGAACAGCAAATTAAAATCCTAGAAGTCTCAACAGAAACGAATACAAAGACTTTTGATGTTATTCTTGAGAATTACCTCAACCGTAAAACTGCCTATATCAACTTTCAAGATGCCCTACTCGAAAATGTTTCTTCACAAGTAGCACTTGCAGAGCTCTATTATCTTCATACTAGAGAAAAAGTTCTCCTCACACAACAGATGGGTGTGGATGAAATCCCTGGTAAAAGTTTTGAGCAACTGGGATTACCGGCCGGAGGATCTCGCTAATGAAAATAATCAATAGAATAACTTCATCAAGATGCCTCCTTTTACTCATCTTTCATATTTATTTTCTGAGTCCCCTCACAGGATATGCACAGGAATTCAGAAGTGATGAAGATCTAACGACCACATTCACCGAAGATGATCTCGCTGAAATAGAGGGAATGAAAGAAGGAGCCGTCTTAAGAAAGAGAGATGTAAAAACAGGACTTTTTCTTGAGGACTACAATACTTTTGACGATAAGAACCGTTTAAGTTTCCTCTATCATGTGAATAGTGACCTCACAGCATTGACCGATATTCAAACATTCGAAGCGGCTTATGCTCATCGCTTCAGTGACATGTGGATTGAGTTTTTTGGTTTTAGAACCACTGGTGAATTTAAAGATCTTACGGCCAATAATCCCTTTGAAGGAGCTGCAACCGAGGATGTTATCACTTCCAGTGATACCGTGACTGCTTTTGGAGCCTCTATCTCCTATCGTGATAGCTGGATTGGTCACCTTCTTGATACAGAGAAGATTTTCACAACGACTGCAGCAGGTGTTGGCTGGTATTCATTTCATCAAACTTTTCGCGATAAGACCTATGCTGGTCCCGGATTAAAAGCAGACTTTGGAATTCACCGCCGCTCTACACGTACCATGCATTATGGCCTAAAGATGAGCTATCACTTGGCCAGTGTAAAAAGAGAAGCCGAATTTGATGAAGAGACCTCTTCTGCGAGATCTCACACTCTAACTTGGTTGACCTTTGGATTTGATTTAAGTTTTTATTTTTAAATATAATTGGAGTTACCCCTATGATCTCAAGATACGATAAAAAAGAAATCTCTTCTATTTGGGATGATCATTCAAAATTTTCAACCTATCTCGAAGTAGAACTCGCTATTCTTAAAAGCCTAGAAGGAGAAATGATTCCTGAGGGGACAAGTGATAAAATCCGCTCCCAGGCAAAAATCGACCCAGATCGAATTAATGAGATTGAGCAAAAGACTCGTCATGATGTGATCGCATTTTGTACCTCTATCACTGAAAACCTTGATGCTGAAACAGGTAAGTACTTCCACTTTGGTGTAACTTCTTCAGATATCATCGATTCAGCCACAGTCCTTCAAATCAAGAAGAGTTTAGATGTGATTCTTCCTGCTTATGAAGAACTTTTAAGAACTCTAAAAGACAGGGCCATGGAGATGAAAGAAGTCATCACAATTGGCCGCTCCCATGGAATGTATGCAGAGCCAATGAGCTTTGGTCAAAAGCTACTTGGGCACTATAATGAATTTGCTCGAAGATATGCAGAGCTTAAAGATTTCTACCTTCATGAATTAACTGTTCAGTTCTCTGGAGCCGTTGGAAATTATACAATCCTCTCTCCTGAAAATGAGAAGAAGGCCGCTGAAACATTAGGACTACTTGTTGAGCCCGTCTCTACACAAGTCATTCCTCGTGATAGAATTGCTAAACTAATCAATATCAATGGACTCATCGGTGCTGCCATTGAAAGAATCTGTGTAGAAATTAGACATCTTCACCGCTCTGACGTGGGAGAGCTCCATGAAGGATTTAAAAAAGGGCAAAAAGGAAGTTCCACTATGCCTCATAAGAAGAATCCAATTAGCGGTGAGAACTTAACAGGTATGGCGAGAATGCTTCGCTCTCATACCACGATAGCCTCTGAGAATATTGTCCTTTGGCATGAGCGAGATATAAGTCATTCTTCTGCTGAGAGATTTATGCTTCCTGATAATTTTGGAATTCTCTATTATTCTATTACTCGCTTAAAAGATACCATTCGCGACTTAGTCTTTCATAATGAGAAAATAGAGGCACGAGTTATGGAAGGCCATACTTACCTCTCTAGCTACTACCTCCATCACCTCATCGAAAAGACAGATATCAAAAGAGAAGATCTCTACTACTTTGTTCAAGAAGCTGCTTTTGCCGGATCAGAAGCTTCTAGTGCTGAAGTTTTCCATGAAACCTTAGTTCAAACGATGAAGGATAAAGGTCATGAAATAGATCTTCCTAAACCCACTTTTGCAGAGATTAAGAAAATCTATACTAAACATGTGGATAGCGTATTTAGCCGTTCATTTGAACAATATCCTACGCCTTAAACTTAGTGAGAATCCCATGAATAAACTTTTTATTACACTCTTTCTTCTCGCATCTTTCGCCCATCTCCATCTGATGGCCATGCATCCCGATGATTTTGATTGGAAAATTAAAGAGGAAAAGGATGGTATTAAGGTTTATACAGCTGACCAACATAAGGAAACGGGAATTATTCCCATTAAGGCCAATACAACGATTGAGCATTCACTGCCGCGTATTCTTTCTGTTTTGGCCACAACCGAACGAAAGAAGGAATGGATTCCTAATCTTTTAGATGCCTATACTGTTGAGAAAAAAAGCAAGTATGAGAGAGTTGAATATACCCTCTATGATGCTCCCTGGCCTTTCTATGATAGGGCCTTCGTTATCTCAACGAAGGGGCGCTATAACAAAGAGGATAATACAATCTTCATTGATATTGCCTCTATCGAGCACCCTAAGGTTCCTTTAAATCCTGATTATGTCAGAGGAAGAACCTATATTGGCTCTATCTATATGAAGGGACTCTCCCCAAAGAAAACATTCTTTGAAATTACTCTACTCACTGATTTCAGCGGAAATATTCCCACTTGGATCATCAATATGGTTCAAAGAAAATGGCCTTATAAAATGTTTAGAAATATTAAGAAACAACTGGCTAAAGATGACATTAAGATTTGGCCTGAATTTAAAAGCTACGATCCATAAAAAAAGGGCCTCATTATTGGCCCTTTCTTATTTTATTTTTTTAGTTATCGATTTTAATGACTTCCTACTTCTGGAGTCATTTGAGATTGAATAAAGTTCTGCTCTCCTACTTTATTGATCAAGCTGAGTTGAGTCTCTAACCAATCAACATGATGCTCTTCAGACTCTAGAATAGAGCGAAATAAATCACGAGAAACATAATCTTTTTCTTTTTCTGCCAGCTCAATGCAATCTTTCAAGTTTGGAATGGCCGTCATTTCAACTTTAAGATCACACTCAATGAGCTCCTTAATATTCTGACCAACTAGAACGCGATCAAGTTTTTGAACATTAGGAAGTCCTTCCAAGAATAGAATTCTCTTAATCAGTTGGTCAGCGTGCTTCATCTCATCAATAGAGGCGTCATATTCAAGCTTTGCAAGCTTGGCCATACCCCAATCTTCGAGCATTCTAGCATGTAGGAAATATTGATTAATGGCCGTTAACTCACGAGTAAGAACAGAGTTAAGAGCATCGATAATGACTTGTGAACCTTTCACGAGTGACTCCTTAAGAAACAGTAATTGAAGATTTAAATATCTTACTGTTTTTTGGAGTCTTTGGCAGGACTCTTTGCAGCGACTTTTTCGAGAGCATCAATTAAACAGATCCCACATGAACCACCCAAATTGAGTTTTCGCACAGCTTCATTAACATTGCCGTGACTTTGTTCCATAGTCTCTTCTAATTCTTTTTCGGTAATTTGGTGACAAATACAAGCGTACATAGTTCTATCAGCTCCTGTAGACAGGATAGCACAATAGTTTGATCGGTCAAACAAAAATAAATCTTTACCTATTTAAATGTGATTTCGACTACTTTTCTTTGGAGTGCTTAATATTTTCAAGTATTTAGTCTAATAATTTTTTATAATAAATCTGAAAAATCTTCACTTTTTTTCAAATGCTCAACAATATTTTTTACATCTTGGGAGCGATCCTTAGGAAGAACCACAAGAGTCTTATCGTTGGAGACCACAATGAGATCATTCACCCCGATTAAGGAGACATATTTATTAGGAGCATAGACGATATTTCCGACAGACTCAGAAATATAAGATCCCCTCTCTCCAACCAAAGTATTCTCAGAGGTCTGCTCCATTACTGCTTCCAGCGCATCCCAACTCCCTAGATCATTCCAATCAAAGCTAGCAGGCACCACACTTACTTTCTGGCTCTTCTCCATCACGGCATAGTCGATGGAGTCTTTAGGAATTCGATCATATACAGAAGCTACCTTTAGCTCATCGCCAATAGATTCCAAAAGTTCAGGATAAAAAGAGAAGGTCTCAGGTGAGCATCTTAAAAACTCTTCTTTTAACACCTTAAGCGTAGAAACAAACATTCCAGCATTCCAGACATATTGCCCAGAGCTTAAGTACTTCTCAGCGGTCTGGCGATCGGGCTTCTCTTTGAATTCTTTCACTTTAAATGAGTCAGTGCCCATGGCCTCACCTTTTTGAATATATCCATATCCCGTATGAGGAAAGTGAGGAGGTATCCCTATGGTGACAATAGACTCATTTTCAGTCGCCAACTTTATAGACTTTTTCATAGTCTCACGAAAACCCTCTTCATTTAAGATCACATGATCTGAGGGAACAATCGCCAACACATCTTCCTCTTTCGCCCCAAGACTCTCAAGATGGGCCATACTCAACAGGATACAAGGAGCGGTATTTCTTCCACTAGGTTCGAAAATTAAGCCCTGAGGGTGGATCAGTTCATGAGAAGAAGCTCCAGCGAGTGCCTCTTGCTGTTTAACCGTAACAACGAAACGATTATCTGAATCAATCATTCCATCAAAACGCTTAAGAGTGATCCCCAGCAGAGAGCCCTTTCCCGTCAGATTCAAGTATTGTTTAGGTTTTTGGGAAGTAGATTCTGGCCAAAAGCGAGTCCCCTTTCCACCGGCCATTATAACTGCATAGGATTTCATCGAATTACCTAGTTAGAATTAAGATATCAAAGAGAATATTATGCATGAGAGGGGCTATTTATTCAAAACGCACAAAGACATATTCCTGTCCTTGGAATAAAGAATCTTCTTTTTTCACGTATTCTTTAGCTTCAGTGATGCTTTGGAATGCCCCTAATGAGACGCGATACCAGATTCCACGTCCTGGGATTTCAACTTCATTAACAATCGGATTATAACCCCTAACCCTGAAGCCCTCGGCAAAGTCCTGGGCTTCTTCAATTGAACGGTGGGATCCTAGTTGGATGGTATATTTTCCAGAGTAATTATCTTTTTGAGACTGAGATTCTGAGCCTGTTACTTGTTCAGCTTTCGGAGAAGGAATGGTAACGCCTGGGGCAGGTTCAACCATTTGATTAGAAGCACCTTGTTGATCGTTAATCTCTTCTTTAAATGCTTCTTGTCCTTCAGTTGGAGAAGTTACTCTTTTTTTTTCTCCAGTTGTTTCCTCTTTAATATGTTGCTCTAACTTCTTATTGAGATCTTCCATATCTGGAGCAAGGCCCTGAGAATCATTCTTAGATCCTTGTTCTTTTTCAACTTCATCAACAACTTCATTTACTGCTTCTTCTTGCCCAGATAAAAGCTCAACTCTTTCACGATCGGCTGGACTCAGTCCTGCTTGACCATAAGAGTAACTTTTTCCAATCTTCACGCCAAAAACAAATGACGTAAGGGCAATTAGAAACATAAATAAAAAGATTAGGGCTACTTCTCTTTTTGAAAAGACATAAAGCTTAGTTTTCTCATCCATGTACTTAATTTTAAATGGGTTATGGATTTCGTGCAAAACATTTTATGAGGTAATTTTTGACCCTATCATTTCAAAAACGAAATAACCGACTCCCAGCATCGTCTTTTCTCCCCTCTTTAACTATTTTCCCCTCAGCTCTAGGGAATCTTCCCTCATTACAGGAGAAAATATGAAAAACCTAAGAAGTCTTTTGAACGGCACAAAGAAATCGATTAAAGATCAGAAAGGTCAATCTATGCTCGAGTACGTTATTCTCACTTCACTCATCGGCATATTCTGCTTAATCGGGGTTAAAACATTCGGAAAGCGAATCAAGACCCGTATCGATCACGTCAACTCTCATATTGAGAAACACATCAAGATTTAACCATGCTCCACTCTTCAATTGGAGTCCTTTTAATATTCATGAGTCTTTATGCTGCCCAGGCAGATTTGATGAAGAAAGTGGGATGCTCTACTTACCAAAGGTACGAGAGGTTTAAACTTTTTACTCAATATCTCCATCGTGCTCAAAGACCCCAGTCAAATCTCTTACACACTCTTTCGGCCTGCAGAGTGAGAACAAAGTTTAAAGTCGGCCATAAATCGATTAGGTATTATGATAAAAGAACCAAGCAAGAATACATTCTTAAAAGACCTACTTGGTGGCGTTAATTCCAATACTCATTCTATTCAAAGAGGAGACTCTGGGCAATCGGAGCTCCTCTTTATCTTTATGACATTCTGCTTTCTAAGCTTAATGATTCTCTTTAGTCATAAAATGATTTTACATTTCAAAATGAGTCAACAAAGACAAAGAACATACCTCTGTATTAAGGAAGGTTTTGAAGATCATATAGAGGCCAAGCGTTGGGTTCAATATACAAATTACGCTATAACAGCGGCCTATGCCTCACTAGCTTTCGTTTCTCCCGCGGCCACTCCGGTCGTTCATAGAATTATTTCTGTCTTAAAAAAAGTGCATATCTTCATCCTCTTAAAATCATTCTTTGATATATCTATGAATCGTAATTGCACATGGGAACAGAAACTGCTTATGGTTTCCTACACTCCTATGGCAGTCAATTGGAAAAAGCTTCGACTCGAGCGCTTTTTCCTAGGTCATGCAAAATTCAAAAGTGAAAAGAAGACCTTCATCTTCCCCTCTCAAAGCATGAATCATTCTGACTTTATAATTAAAGGTAAGGTTCTCTATAAGGACGATTTGATTCTTTCAAAAACGAGAGAATTCAATTTCGATATTCTCGATTCAACTAATCATGCAGCACTGAAGGCTCATGCAAGAAGTCTCATTATGGATTTCAAAACCTTCTTTAAAAATCCTACTCACTTTTTAAAAGATCTACTGGGGATAATGATATGAAAGCCCTTGTGGCCACTCTTTTAATCTATCTATGTTTCATCATTAATTTAAAATTTATAACAGGAGCTCAGCATTACCATGAAGTCCACGCCCGTAGTACAAAACAGTTTATCCAGTCTTGGAATCGATAAGAGGGATTCCTTAAACAACCCTCTTAAGAAAAACCACAAGACCACAGAGAGATTCCCCTCTCACGGACAACTCAATTCCAGTCCACCGCTGAGTCCTAAAGAAATTTGGATCAAGAAAGAAAAGGCGCTTAAATTAAAGGGATTAATACTGCTCTTACTTACTCATATGTTTTGGATTCTTCTCTATACAACTCAAGAGACAGACTCTCCTATAAGTAGACCCCAAGCTACAGTCGAAAAAGAACACGAGTTAATAAAACTTCCGGCAAGAATCTATTCTCAACTGCCAAGAGAGGGAGAAAAAATAGCCGTCACAATATTTATAGATAGAGGAAAGAAGCCTATTCCAGCTTTATTGAGGGGCTGGGAAGAAGACCCTCTTGGAGAGAGTGGAACGAAGGCCATTTTAGAAGTACCAAAAACAGAGCTCAATACAATTAAAAACTATGATCAAACCTGGCTTGTGTTTCCACCAATGCAAATCAAAACCACTCAAAAAAGGAGTATTTATGAAATTAATTTCTAAACTTATCCCGGCCATCATTCTTTTCACTTCCTTTACTCCAGCTTATGCACAGTACAAAGAAGATAAGAAAATAATGATCCTCTTTTCAGGCAATCCGTCGAAGGACTTTAAAGAAATGCTGAATTCTTCAATGTATGCAACTTTGCCTGAATGGCGAGAACTAACTGTATTTGAAAAATCTAATCCCAAGTGCCTATTGCGCAAAGGCTATTTGATTCAATTTTGCATTCAAGGAGATGAACTCAAAATAGTTCATCAAAATGAAAAGGCCCTAAAGAGGACTTTATCAAAGCTTATGAAGATGAAGAGTAAGGAAGAGTTGATCAATGACCCAGATATACAAAAGGCCTTCTTATAGAAGGCCCACCTAAATAATCAATTTAGCAATTAATTACTTATCAGCTTTTTCTAAATGAATAGCAAACTTAGGAGTTGTTCCCTTGTTATTATTTTCAGCTTTTCTTCTTTTACCCATTTTAGTTTTTTTAGCCGATCTCTTATTTCTAGTTACACGAGTTCTTGAAACCATATCTCCACTCCTTCTCAAATTATTTCGCTATATAACGGTCAGTACGGTCACAATAACGGATATCTTAAAATCTTTTTATAGATTCAATTTTTCCAATTGGACGAATATTAGTCCCAAGGTTTTACCTGTTTCGCCCATCTCTGTCAAAGTATTATCGGCCATTTACCTCTTAGGATATGTTTTTTCTTCAGGTCCTGCCCTCGCATCTACGAATAATCAAGAGGTTATAAATTTGGCCAAGGGGGAGATTAAAGAAATTATCTGGAGTCCTCTAACTCGCTATAGCATTGGCAATAAAGAAATCGTCTCCGTTAAGATTATGAAGCAACAGAAAAAGATCCTCATAAAAGGAAAACATTTGGGTCTGAGTGATCTTATTTTATGGGGAAAAGGTAATCAACGACGCCAAATCCAAATCAATATCATCGATAAGAGATCCCACCAAAAAATCTTTCAGTTAACTGCTAAGCTACAGGCCCTTGGATTAAAAGTTGAGATCATAGACAAAACCCTTCTTTTACAAGGTGAGATTAAAAATTATGAACACTATCTTTCTCTTTCTCAATTAAATGGTGAAGCCAAGGATCAGAAATTATCTCTTAATTGGAATGACGTCTATCTCAAACCTTCACTACAAAGAGTTATCTTTTCAAAATTCTTACAAGAAATAATGAGATTGAATTTAACCTTACTCGATTGCAATATTCGTCAAGTCTATATTGAGTGTTTTGAACTCAATCATCCTCAAGTAAAGAAGAGTAAGAAGTTTCTCGAAGAGCGTTTTCTTATTGATTGGATCCCACAAGATGCAAGTTCCATGCTTAAGCAATTTCAAGTTGAACTTATTTTGCAACAGTACGAAAACCAAACGGGACAAAGTTTTTCTTTGGGACTCAATCGTTTAGAGGGAAATTGGGAACAAATTCTAACAGACTCTCCCCTATCCCTTATTGAAAGAAATAAAGTTCATATTGAAAATAGTGAATTTAAAACTTCCACTTTAGCGAGACCAAAAATCATAGGACGATTTGGTACTCCTATTAAAGTTCAAGTCGGCCAAGAGATTCTCTTTATGCAGAGCTTAGGGAATAACTTCTCCTCGCAACAATGGAAATTTGCCGGTCTAGATGTGGATATCAATTTATCTCCCTTGGCCGAGGGAATATTGGTGGAATTCAAGAACTCTCTCTCTCAGCCAAGTGGTGAAATCATAACCAAAAGCTTGCAATCAAGTTCCATTATCATTGAAGAGGGTGAATCTAAAATTTTATTCGATATAGGATTTCAGATGAATAAAAGGGATCAGTCTCGGTTTCCTGGACTATCTTCCATTCCGCTTTTCGGTAGCCTTTTTAAAAATAACT
>CEQY01201535.1_pt1 | contig 10331 bp, 7 predicted proteins | sample 361391 | NCBI WGS metagenome assembly CEQY01 (sample SAMEA2621075, study PRJEB7988) | marine metagenome | isolation source: saline water (ENVO:00002010), including
TCGTCTTTCTTATGAATGATATGGTATTTTTTTTTCGCTAGCTCCAGCAAGTTTTTATTATCATTCCTGCGCGAAGTGACTTTTATCCCTGAAATATTTTTTTTTTCACCTTGGGGAATAAATTGATTGAGTCCACCTGAATACATTAAATCAGGTGACGTTTGTAGCATTTGTGCTGCGATTTCACTTTCTTGCCAACGGTTAGCAACGGCTGAAGCGAATGAGGCTGGGGTGGCATGAGTGATACGAGTGTCTGACACGAGTCCTACCTTCATACCTCTGGCCTGAGCTTTATTGAGAATTGTTTTTTTCGGGTTTCCACTTTTATCTAGACCTATCATCTCTGAGCGACTGGCTTCACCGATGGCCAATTGAGTGGCGGAACAAGCTGAATCAACCACCATTTTGTCATAGGGCTCTGTAGCCGAGATCGCCGAGCTTCCTTTGTCGTTAAACTTTTGAAAAGCAAAATCATCAGGTGCAATCACATTTAACTTCGAATACTGACTAAAATAATAGAGTAAAGAGATTTGCTGGGGTCCCATTCCATCCCCTATCATTAAAATAACATTTTTAGGTTTTGTTTGAGCTGATTGTTTTGATTGGTTTGCACAAGAAATGATTAAGATCGAGAGGGTGATCATCGCTATTTTCATAAGTTATCCTTTTTTATTATCTTATTTGATCTTGACCACTGACACTACTCTTGAAAATTCTGCCTGAACGTATCTCATGTCTATCCAAGATATAATACATAGATGTACAAGTATCTCTTTTTACTTTTATTCAGCACGTCCGTTTTAAGTTCCCAAGTTGAAAGTCAAACTCAAATTGAGAGTAAAAATTTAGATAATACAAATACCTCTTCCTATCACACCCACTTTCCAGTGATTGGTGACCAAGCCACAACTGTGGGACATTTAAAAGTCAATTTTGATCGCATGCCGGGAGGACAATTTGGAGATTCTATAGTTTTAAACTCACTGTCTCTTGGTTTAGGAGAGCGAATCGAGATAGGAGTTCTCCCTTGGGTCTATGCGGTAGAGGATAATGATTTTTTTAAATATGCCGTCACTTTTAAATACAATGTAATAAAAGATAAAAATTATCAAATCGCTTTTGGTGGTACCCAAATAAAGGGTCAGTTTAAAGATTCAAGTTTTAGTTCAGAGGAAGGTTCTTTTTCTTCCTACACTTCTGACTATGATTTTGAAGTCAATAACTGGTTTAATTATCTTTTTACTTCTATAAATATGACACCAAGAGATTCTACTTTAAATTACGGTCTCACTCTTAAATATTCAGAAGTCATTCAGCGTACGAGTGTGAGAGGTCGCATCACCAACCAATATTCAGATGGAACAAGATTTGACCTCCCGATCAATGACCAAACCAAAAAGCACTCGTATTTAACCACCTATACACTTGATTTAAATAAGCAGATAAAGTCCCATCATTGGTTGGGCGCTGCGATTGGCACTGGCAGCAAGATATCAAATATAAATGCAGAAGGTGATGCTGATAAGGCCACAGCAGAAGCTTCAAGAGTTCGTCATCTCATAGGTTTTTCTTATATCTATCGTAAAAAACTGTCTTTTCTTACTGACCCTAGAATTTCTGTGGTTTATTTTGAAGGACTAGGTCCAGAGTTTGGGTTTTCTACATCATTTTAAATAAAAAAAGGGCCCACATGGTGAGCCCCGATTTTTATTCTATGTTCTCTATTTATAAATCGTAAGAGTTAAAAGTAAAAACATTTCCCGACTGGTTGGATTTTACAACAAACACACCTTGTCTTTTATGAAGAGCTAGGATTGTCCCTCCTAAAGAATGAGACCAATTTCGAGGATACACTCTTTGTCCTACACAAAATCCATCATGACAGCCTCTTGTTACAGCAAGGTTATCTCTAGAGAAGCTAAAAACCGAGCCTGATTGTTTTGACTTTATTTTAAAAACCATCTCAGATCGACGAGTATCATTCACATCACTCATAGCGATCACTTCAGCACCAAGTGCATGACTCCAATTCAGTGGATAAACGTGATCACCTACACACATGGCATTCACACAACCATCCCCTAATAGAAGATTATCTACTGAGAAACTAAACACGCTTCCCGATTGATTCGACTTTACGATAAGCGTTTGTTTGATTGAATTTTGGGCCAGTACTTGGGCACCTAAGGCATGATCCCAGTTTTCAGGAAAGACTTTATCCGTCACACAAACACTTGCAATACATCCGTAAGCTACAGATAAGTTTTCAGCAGTAAAGGTAAAGACACTTCCTGATTGATTCGATTTGATTCTATATTCACCTGTTCGGTGATTGTACTGAAGTACAGTTGCCCCTAGCCCATGAGACCAATTATCTGGGTAGACCCTATCTCCCACTCTGATTGAGCTCGATGGAGACGGATAAGGATTAGGTCTTGGTTGTGGTATAGGGTCTGGTCCAGGTCTTCTTGGGGGCTGAGTTCTTGGAGGTGTAGGTCCTTGAGTTCTTCCCCCATTCACACATATGCCACCCACTCTAAGCGCTCTGTTTTCACAACGAGCTTGCGCCCTGATGCATTCCCCAGAGCTTTGACCTTGATAAGCGGCGATGACGCGCCCATTAACTTCAACACTGTATTCACACTGAGCCGCTTTGGCAGCGAAACTCATCCCTAACATAAATAAACTAATCCATAATGCTTTAGACATATCTTTTCCCCTTTGCTTTGAATTCAATCCTTAAATTCGTTGTGCATTTTAGAGAGCAAAATTAATGCCAATAAAATGTCTAAGTTTAAGGCCAAACTGACACCAATATCACGGACGGATGTTATTTTTATCCCCAATCCGCACCTTGCAAAGAATAAAAAAAGTGCAGAATTAACCCAGAGTATACCCCTCAGGAATATATGCCCCTGACTTGAGTGATGTAAGAATGCGGTTAAAATATTTTATATGTCAGATAACTCACCCAAATTAAAACGCTTTGCTAACCCAAAAGAATTTACCAAAAGTTGGTACTTACTTGGTAAATCTAAAAGTTTAAAGCCTGGAAATTGTGAGTTAAAAAAGATTTTTGATAAACAGTTTGTCGTTTTTAGAACTGAGTCAGGGGTTGTACATGTGATGGAAGCGAGATGTCCTCATATGGGAGCGATGCTTGGGGCAGGAGAAGTTGTTGGCGAATGCATCAGGTGCCCCTTTCATCATTGGGAATTTGATGGCGAAGGTGAATGCACCAAGGTTCCTTATTTAGATGAGCCTCCCGCTAGAGCCAAAGTTAAATCCTATCCCGTTAAAGAAGTATACGGAGGAATATGGTTTTTCTATGGAGATGAGCCACTCTATCCCCTTCCCCACTTTGAAAACTTAGCAAAAAACAATCGCACAGTTTTAGGTCCCAGACGAGAGCTCGTCTTTCACCCCCATCTTATCTATCCTAACACCGTAGATTTTAATCACTGGTGGGCTGTTCATGGCATTATTGTAGACAGAAGCTCTGATTTTGAAAGTGTAAATAAATACCAAACTCAAATTGAGCTCTTTGGAAGATTAGTAGATAAACCTCAAACACTCTCACAGAAAACTTTTAAGTTTTTTAGAAAGACAAAATTTCATTGGAAGGCTTCTTCTTTTGGTGGAAATGTTTTTTTAGCTGAGATGATACTTCCCATTCAATTTAAATTCATGCTCACCTATCTCCCCAAAATCGACGGAGGCTGCGAAGTACAGACCATTTATTTTTTTGAGAACAGTCATTGGCTTAAAAGAGTGACGGGAATAAGTTTACTCACGACTATCTGGAAAGCTTTTTTTGTCACGCTTCTTTTTTATGATGATATGAAGATCATGAACACGATTGAATTTCAAACAAACTTCACCAAAGAAGATAAGCTCATTGGGAAGTGGATTCAGCATGTCCAGCAATTAGACTATGTCGAAAAATAAATTATTGGTTCACTTCTTTCGTCATCTCAACTGAGCGAGCATAAGCAGCATCTAGGGCTTTATCAGTGAGTTGACCAATATGATCTGCTTGATAGGACTTAACAGCTTCAATTGTCACCCCCCCTTTACTGGTCACGCGATCAATCAGCTCTTGAAAACTGATATCACTTTGAGCATGCATAAGTTCCGAACTGCCTCGAAAGAGTTGAATGGCTATTTTTTTAGCCTGCTCTTCAGATACACCCCAAGACTGTAATTTATCCGCCATGGTTTTTGCAAATAAAAAGACATACGCCGGCCCTGAACCTGAGACCGTTGTCACTTGATCAAATGTGGTTTCATCAGGCATCTCAGCGACTTCACCACATGCACTAAAAAATGCTTGCACTAGATCTTTTTCTCCAGCTTCAACGTCATCAGAATGCATAACCAAAGTCATACCTTTTCCTACAAAAGCAGGGGTATTTGGCATAATGCGAGTGACTCTTTTTGCACCCAGCTTCTTTTGAATAACTTCTATAGGGGTTGCAGCTAAAATCGAGATAAAATGCTTGCTAGCGAGATCGATCCCTGAGTCTCGTAGTGATTGAGAAAGGTCATTAAAATGCTGAGGCTTACAAGCGAGCACCAGTGAGTCTGCTTTTTTTAGTCTATCAATATTTTCGGCGACCTCACCTTTAACAGACTCAGCTAATTTTTTAGCATTGTCTTGATTGGGATCATAAGTGATAAACTGAACATTATTATCTTTTTGAAAATATCCCTGCACAATGGCAGAAGCCATGTTTCCACATCCTAGTACACCAATCATAAATTATCCTCTTGTATTTCCATTACCAACGATCACATAGCGTGATGTCGTCATTTGTTCCGCACCCATAGGACCGTAGGCATGAAATTTTGTCGTTGAAATTCCAAGCTCTGCTCCTAGCCCCAACTGTCCTCCATCATTAAAACGTGTTGATGCGTTTACCGCGACACAACTTGCGTCCACACGATTAAGAAATTCAGCTTGAGCTTTTTCATCTTCACTCACAATACATTCGGTATGAAAGCTACCATACTGGTCAATATGTTCGATAGCATCATCAAGAGAGCCTACAGTTTTAATTGAGAGAATATTTTCTAAATATTCTGTCGCCCAATCTTCATCTGTAGCGAGCTTTAAGTTTTCCCCAGATGCTTCAGTAAAAGCTTTATCTGCACGAACTTCACAACCTTTTTCTTTAAGTTGCTTGGTAATTTCAGGTGCAAATTTAGCCACTACATCTTTATGTACGAGAAGGGTTTCAATCGCATTACAGACTCCCGTTCTTTGAGTCTTTGCATTAACCACAAGCTTCTTCGCTTTTTCAAGATCAGCTTGAGTGTCGATATACATATGACACAAACCTTGGAAGTGAGCGATCACGGGCATTTTTGCATTCTTGTAAACATGCTCAATGAGTCTCTCGCCTCCTCTTGGGATAACAACATCGATATATTCATCTAATTCTAGGAGAGCGTTTACTTCCTCACGACTATCAGAGGCAAGAACCTGGACGGCTTCTTTTGGAATAGATCCCTCAAGAGCTTCCTGGATAATTTCTCCCAATATATCATTAGAATGCTTGGCTTCTTTTCCGCCTTTTAAAATAATGGCATTTGATGATTTCAACGCAAGAGCAGCACAATCGATAACAACATTCGGGCGAGATTCAAAAATCATCAGAATCACTCCAAGAGGAACTCGCTGACGTTTGATCTGAAGACCTTCTTCATTGGTAAACTCTTGGTAAAACTCACCCACAACTTCTTTTTGCTCGGCAATAGAGCGCACGCCGCTGGCCATATCTTTGATACGATCTTCGTTAAGCATCAATCTATCTTTAAGAGCTTGGTTTAAGTTAACTTCTTCAGCGTATTGTAGATCTTTTTTATTCGCTTCAATGACATCAGCAGCTCTTTTTTCCAGATGATCTGCTAATTTTAAAAGTAATTCTTTTCTTAAGCTATGATTTAACCCTCTTAGGGCTTTTGATGCATCTTTTGATTTCTTTGCTAAATTATTCATTTATAGTTTCCTCTAGTAATACGAGGTTTTGGTATAAAATAACCGCACTGGAAATCTTATAGCCCAAGACCTCTTCGATTTCATCACTGTGTTTATCTTTAATTCTCTCCACATCGGCACCATCGTACTCAGAAATCCCCACAGCAAAAGGCTTTCCTTGATAACAAATATCGATGCAGTCACCCTGGAAATATTCTCCATGACTCTCGACCACTCCCCTAGGGAAAAGCGAGTTTCCAGCCATAAGAGCTTGAAACGCACCTTCATCGATTTCGAGACGACAATTTAATTTTTTCGTAGAAATGAGCCAGGCTTTTTTCTGCTCAGGCTCAAAGTTTGATTCATGCCCAAACATTGTCCCAATTTCTTTTGTGAGTGGATCCAGAACAATACGATTATTGTCTTTTGAACTAATAATAGCTCGAATTCCAAGAGGGGTGACTTTATTAACTGCATGAATTTTTGATTCCATCCCTCCACGGCCAACATTTGTTGTGGCAGACATATCGATATGATCAAGCTCTTCACCAAAATCCACGTTTTTAATCAGCTTGGCATCTTTCTCAATAGGATTTTTATCGTATAGTCCTTGGGCACTCGTAATAATAATAAGTGCATCTGCATTAACCATCTGCGCCGCTGATGCAGCTAAGTGATCATTATCCCCCACAGTATTTTCAGAATAGGAGATCGAATCATTCTCATTCAAAATCGGAGTGACATGATTCTTTAAAAGGACTTCGATCGTTTGCTTTGCATGGAGAAATCTTTTTCTTTTTCTAAAGTCATCATGAGTAAGAAGTATTTGAGAACATATATGATGATGATCTTCAAATAATTGAGAGTATTTATTGATGAGTTTTGGCTGGCCAATAGCACTAGCTGATTGCTGAAGGTCAACTCGACCTTCTCTTGGCAGCATTCTTTTCAGAAAAGCTTTGCCCACACTGACAGCTCCAGAACTCACCAAAATGATTTCAAAGCCTTCATCAATCAGGTCACAGATATCTTCGACAATGATGCGCATTTTTCTTACATCACAGCGGCCGTTGGCTTTCGTCACAACATTACTTCCGACTTTAATGACAAGGCGCTTACAATTTTCTAACTCTTTTCGGAGTACGATCTTATGAGGTGTAGTCATGGGTCAGTAGTTAACAAAATTAATAGGGAGCTGTCAAAATTTTGCTTGGTTAACTATACGAAATCATACAAATGTTTAGAAAAGTTCACATAATTAAACACTTGAAATTTAATCGACAAACTCTGACCAATAAATTCCTGTTCCATATTTTTTTCGCTCAAGAGCGCGAATGAGTTGAGGTGAAAAACCAGCTGAACGCAAGGTAGATTTATTGGAAGCCACGAACTCCCGCATGCCTCCACTGATATAGGCATCCATAAAATCTTGAGCAAAGGAAACACTGCTGGCGCGATAGCGATAATTTCCACTGGCATTATTGAGGGCCACACCAAAAATAATACCAAGGCTAGTGGCAAGAGTATCAATGCTATTTGTATGCGCAATTTGATAGCCTACATTTTCAGTCATGGAAATCCCTCTGATATAGACTTCAAGCAAACTCCCCCCTCGCGATCTTTTCAAAGTCAGCTGCTGATTTCCAGGGTTGAAAACAATACCTGTGATATAGAGATTTCTTCCTGTCCACCTATGGCGAACGCTAAAGCTTAAATACTGATTCTTTTTTACACCTGCATAGATTTTTGGCTCAATTTGAATCGACTGATTTTTTTGAGACACCACTAAAAGTGTATTCGTGGTTTCATAGGCCGGAAAACTGATGTCCATGCCACCAACTTTGAATACCTCTAGCACGGAGAGAATTCTTTCGGCCCCCACTTGCACGGTATTACTTCTTAAAACGTTTTTGAGTTTTCGAAAAGCTAAATTCATTCGTCTTGCAAAAAGCTCATTTAACTGAGACTCCGTCTCTTTTTCGATATAGCTGGAACGAAAGCCAAAAGCGACATTTGTTCTCGTTTTAAATTTGCCGGTACTTGAATTATAACTGAGATGGGTGACATCTACTTTTACACCATTAATAGAGAGTTGAATCCCACCATCGGTGCTGAGGTAAAACTCATGAAAATTGTAATTATAAGAAATTTTTTTATTTGCTTTAATCCAAGCCTTAACTGGTATACGCCCTATTAGTGTTTGTGACGATGTCTCTTTCAGGGTAAAAGACTTTTTAAAGGTCACGTGCCCTTTAGCTTTCACTTTACTCTGGCCTATAAATCTTTTTACCGTTCCTGGTATTTCTTGAGCATAAAGACTGGCGCTGGTGATAACAAGAATGAAAATAAATATTCGAGTTTTAGATTTAAAAAGCATTAAATTTCCTTAAGATTGTACCCACGGCATGTTTATACCAAAATCTGAAAAAATATTAAGGAAATAATTTTATTTTATAAAATTTGCAAACTCTTGAGTATGTAATTTTTTCACACCTTAACCGGTGGTCAACATCCCACAGGCCACACCTGTAACAGACATTCGCAAGAGATCAATATCTTCTCGCCTCAAAGCTTCCATTTGGCATAGATTGATAGGATGAATCATAGAGGACCTCAAATCAATACTTTGTTGCAACCAAGGTCTAAACCATAAAAATTGCTTTTCACCGGTGACCTCATGAAAGAATTTCTTGGTGAGCTTAAACTCATTTTTAAACTCTTTAAAAATTTTATCTTTCGTTGATTGAGGAAGTTTTGAATTTTCTAAGTAAACTCTCCACACCCCTAATTCAATTTTAGCTAAAGTGAATCCTAAGGCTTTCATATAGCTACTTAACACATTATTTGACTGATATTCATTTTGAATCACATCTTTTTGTTTTTGACTCATGCTCTTCCAAGCGCTCCCCGTTCCCCACCAGGTAGGGAAAAGTGTTCTGGTTTGGGTCCAACAGAGAATCCAAGGGATAGCTCGAAGATTGGTGTGACTGGTTTTTGTTGACCTCTTTGCTGGCCTAGAGCCAATCTTTAAATGGTGAAGAAAGCTATAAGGTGTAGCGAACTCAATGACCTGTAGAAATTCATCATCTTGAATCTGGGCCGAATATTTGTCTCGAACTCTCGAAGTGAACTCTAAGAGCTCTGGGCTATGTTTAGCAGATTGAGAGTTATGTGAAGTAAGTTGATCTAAAATAACAGAAACCTGCTTTTGAAAAATTTGAGGAGTTCCAAAATTTCTTGCGACCATCTCCCCTTGCACAGTGGCTTTATAAGTCATGATTGCTGATTTAGGCCACCAACTGGTTTGCTCTTTGATTGACCCCCCACCACGCTCAATACTGCCGCCGGAGCCATGAAAGAAAACAGGAGTGAGTTTATACTTTTTTAAGGTGCTTTCCATCGTTTTAAGAGCGGTGGAAATCATAAGTCGGCTAGACAGAACTCCATTTTCTTTGGATGAATCAGAGTACCCAACCATCATCTCAAATCGCCCCCCCCATTTCTCATGATGGGTTTTGACCACCTCTGGATAGGAGTTTAAAAAATCAGTGAGTATTTTTTTTGCCTGGGTAAGCGCCAATTGATTTTCAAAAAGTGGAACAACAGGTATCTGTAGTTTTTTAAATACTTTGAGCTCAAGCTTTAACCCGTTTTCTAGATCCGTTGCAGATTCGACCATACTCATGACAAAGCCACGAATATACCATTTGCTATCGTAACCTTTAGATATATCTTTAAGCTTGACCAGCATTCTATGAATAGCTAATTGACTGCTACTTTCAAGTGCTTCTTTTACGACACTCGAATCTTCCCGCACTTCAAGTGCCACGACTAAGGCAGGGAATAGCCAGATCATACTTTCAATACGTCTTAATTCAGGTGATAAAATTTTAAACGTCTTTTCATAGTCATCAATAAATTTCTTAATCAATTTTCGAAATTTTTCGACTTTTTTGCCATCTGCACTTTTAATATGTCTCATGCTTGATAATTGGAATTTTAAAAAAGCTATTTGCTCTAAAATTTTTGAATATTTATTTTCTGGCAAATAAAGAATCTTTTCTTCCACTCCAGTGAGCTTCATATCTAGAAAATTAATAATTCGCTCCCTTGACTGGGAAAGACTCTCTAACATAGTCACTTCATTTACTCCGGGGTGACCATCTTTATCCCCTCCCACCCAAGTTCTCAAAGAGACATTGACACCATTTTCAACTAAAAAGCCCAAAGAGTTTAAAATTGAGTCTTGTAAAATAAAAGAATAAATATTCTTAGCTTCATCAGAAACAGTTGGTTTTGTATTTCTGGCCAGTGAAATTTTCAAAGCCAGCACTAAATAATGAAGGAGCTC
>CEQY01015372.1_pt1 | contig 10322 bp, 4 predicted proteins | sample 361391 | NCBI WGS metagenome assembly CEQY01 (sample SAMEA2621075, study PRJEB7988) | marine metagenome | isolation source: saline water (ENVO:00002010), including
TATTCTAAATTAAGTACTTATGGAAACAAAAGTAGAATTAGTTTAGATTTAACAAATTTTGAAATAAATAGAAGTTATAGGGTAGAGTTAAAGGTAGAACTAACAGGTTCATCCGAATACTTTGATGATGATTATATATTTGAAGTAACTGACTAATGGCATTAGATAAAGAACTAAGAGTTAAAGAACTAAACACAAGTGGTTCATCCGCAGTGAAGTCTATCGACCCGTATGGTAGACACAATTTCTTTGCAGAGCAAATGAAAGAAGTAAACGGGTCTATGGATGGTGAAATGTTTAGTAAACTAAAGAAACCAAAATATGATGAGAAACAACTCTTATTAGCAGTAGATGCAGATGTTGATGAACTAATTCCAAAAGCACCTAAAGATTTACCTGATGTAGTTTTAAGAAGTGAATATAATGCTTTACTAGCTGAATTAGAAAAAGCTAATGCTAAAATAGAAGAGTTAAATGGTATTATATCAGAACTTCGTTCAAAGATATCAGATTTAGAATCTCAAATAGCTGGATTAAAATCAGAATTAGATGCATCTCTATTAAGAGTAGCAGTAGCTGAAAACTCAGCTGAAGCTTCAGCCGATAAGTTTGCACAAGCAGCTTCGGATTTACAACAAGCTATACAGAAATCAGTAGCAGAAGCAATAGAGAGGGTTTCTTTGGAAGCGCAGGTAGAAGGTTTGGTAGCACAGAAAGAAGCGCTTATATCACAAATAGGTACATTAGAAGAGCAAGTTAAAGGTAAAACTTCAGAGTTGACAGCAGGAGCTGAAGCGGCCGGTGATAAATTTACTGTAAGAGTAGCAGAAACAAAAGAAGATGATAAGCCAGATTTATACTACTACGCTACTAGAAAAGGTACTCGTAGTCCTGGCTTTAGAAACGGGCCTGGTATTATTTTACTAAATACTACAGCAGAAGATATATCTGTATCATTTACAGCTACTTCTTGGTTAAAAGCACCTTCATCTGTAACAATAGCTTCTGGTGAATCAAAAACAGTTAATGTATCAGCTAATACAGGACAAATTGGTGGATTTAAACCAAGAAAATGGCATCATAAGCATGGTAGGACATATGGAGCTACTTTAACAATTAAAGGTGGTGGTGAAACTATTTCATTAGAAGGACAAGTTAAGAAAGACCACGGATAATAGATTATGGCAATTAAGAACTTTAAAGAAATATTAAAAAAAGAAGCTCAAAGAGTTGATATCAAAGATAGAAAAATCTTTGAAAGAGGTTCTTTGCCATCGTTCTTTGGTAGAGGTGTAACCGATACTATTGAATTTATTCTTTATGATAATGGTGATAACCAACTACCACAAGGTGAAGCTGGTAAGCTAGTTAGATATGTAAATATTTCTGATGTAGATAATATTAGAAAATATATTTTAATTGCAAGAGGTGCAACTTCTAATTCTAATTCTGAATACTTTGTTGATATAGAAAGATTAATAAATGAAGCAGGATACAAAAACGGATTATATAAAACTCAAATAACACTACTAAATAAAAGAGTTGGTAGTGAAGCAAATCAAAACAAAGTTTGGATTCACGAAATATCACCATCAAGAACAGAGATTAGAGTTCTTCCAATCAAACCTGATACTAAGATAATGGAAGATGATTTAAATGAAAGATATAATATCTTTTTAAGAAATGGTGAATTCAGAGATGATGTTGTAAACCGATTGGATGGGTTTATAGATACTATATCTACAGAAAGTGTTTTAAGAAAACTAAACGCATTATTTGGAGCTGATTGGATTAAAAATGTAAAGAAAGAATTTCAAATCCAAGACTTCGAAGGGTTTATAGACCAATGTGTTATTAAAGCAAAACAAGCTATAGGATATTATGTTAGTAATAGACAATATAAAATTGGTACTAAAGATTATGGTAAACCAATGAGAATAAATAAAAATGTAACAAGTTTTGATTTATCTACTTTAGTAAGAACATCTAATGAAATTATTTGTGATGTAATAGCATTTTATTTACCAAAAAGAAATCTACAAGTTCAATCAGTACCATCGATAACTAAATTAGAATCCAGAGATAGAATAGATACGATTCTACAAACCTTTGGAACATCGAAAAAAGTAGATACCAAAGTATCTGTTACAAAACGAGTAGTAAAACCATTGAAGATAGTTAAAGCCAAAGTTGTTAGAGAAAAACCAGCTCCAGTAAAAGATGTAGTTATAAAGGGAGACCCAAAGAAATACTATTTTTATCAAGTTACTAATGTAAACAGAAAAGGCCCTTTCTTCAAATCAAAAACTTGTGTAATTGAGTACACCCAAATGGATGGTGATAAAATTTCATTTACTTTACCTCGTAGAAAATCAGTAAGAATATGTGCTTTAGAGGGAAGTGTAAAAGCTACAAAAGGTAAAGCTACAATACTTAAAAAAGAATTGTGTGTAACAGATACACCTGTTCCAAAATTCATTAAACCAAAAGTTAGAGATGATATCAAACCAACAAGAGAACAACAGGATATACTTGATAATTTACCTGATATAGATAGAATTAAAGAAGATATAAAAATTGATTTTGTATTACCTAAGTTTGATATGGAAAAAATGAAATCCGAAATAAAGAAAAAATTACAATTACCTAAGATTTCATTTCCATCATCTTTCTTAGTAGGTGCAGTTAATCCTGCTAATATGGGTAAATTTACTGGATTCGTTCCAGGTGGAAAAGACCAAGATGCATTTAACAGAACAATAAATCAAAATTTAGCTGCTAGTTTTATGAATAGTTTTAAAAAGAAACCGAAACCAGTTGTTAGAAGAAGGTTACCACCTAAACCAACACCCATATTTAATTTAGGAACAATAAAAACTAATCAAAACCTATTGGATAATTTAAAAAATGCTCAATTAAATAATCTAAGAGGAGGAAGAAAAAAGATTAATGTAGTAAGACCTGCTCCACCAAGAAAAAGGAGAGCACCAGCACCACCTGCTCCTAAACCAGCACCAAGAATTAGTTTGAAAAAAATATTTAATAGAAAAAGAAAATCTTCATTAGGTAGTGTACCTCCAAGACCAAGAGGTGGGGGAGGCAGAAGGCCAGGAGGATTTGGTTCAGGTAGAGTACAAAATAGGTTTACGCCAGGTAATACATTTACAGGTTATAGTAGAGGAGGATAATTATGAGGTTTAGAAAAAGTAAAAAATTTAATAAAACATCTCCTTCAACTAGAAGAGGACGTAATAGTGTGGGTAAAAAAAATCTATCCGTAGGTTCTCGTACTGCTTTATCTATAGTTAGAGCAAACGCTGGAGTACCAAAGATACCTGCTAGCTTACCAATTGATATTAGAAATCAAATAGCTAATAATTTACAAAAGGCAGCTCAACCAGTACCATTACCATCACCAGCTCCCCCTCCATTTACACCAAGACCAGCACCAAAAAATCCAGTGTTAATAAGAAGGTCTCCAGCTCCCCCTCCAGGCCCAATGAGAGGTAGGGGTACTGCACCACCACCAATCTTAACAACACCAATTACAAGAAGTGCTTTACCATCACCAGCCCCACCAAGACAAGATAGGGGATTTAATGAAATAGCAGCACCTGTACCTCCACCAGCACCAAGAATTTCAGTTGGTAGGAGAACAACAACTTTACCTAATGCTCTTAATAGCGAATTGGTTGTACCTGATAGAATCCAACAAAGAATACTAAATTCTCGTGGAGCAGGAGGATTAGATAGTGGTGGATTCGATGGTATTGGATTGAATAGAACGCAAGCTGGTGGAAGATTATCAGGTGAGGGTTCTAATATATTAAGAGGTAGACCTGGTGATAGAGCATTTGATGATGCGGTAAATGAAGCTAATTTAAGAGCGAATCAAATAATAAGACAAAGTGGAGATAGGGATTTAGTAAGAGGAGATGGAACTATGTCTCAAATACCAACTAGACCTCCTATCATTAAACCTAGACCACAAGTAATAACACAACCAGTAGTAACACCATCGAGACCTGGTAATGTTACTGTTACTGTAACTTCCAATCCTGTTGGTGCTGAAGTATTAGTTAATGGAAGAAAAGTAGATGCACCAAATACACCATCTCAATTATTTTTTAGTAATAAAGAATTACTTCAGAAAAAAGAAATTAGAGTTAGAAGAACTGGATACAAACCAAAACTTTATTATACTATTCAAGGAAAGATAGAACAAAAAGTAAAAATGAGGGAAGTATTTGATGACTTCGGTGTTGGGTTTGATACATCTTCTTTAGATAGATTTGCTTTAGGAGGAAGAAGAATTCCACCACCAGGTGGAGATTTTGGACCAATAAGTGGATTTACAGGTCAACCTATAGCTCTTGATAGAAATAATTTTAATAGAAGAATAAAAAGACAAGTTGAGGAAAGAATAGAAGTATTTACAGTTGATGTTAAATATTACGAAAATGGAAAACAAAAAAACTTTGTTTCTAATTCTACATCAAAAGTATTTCCACTACACTTTGATTTAATTAAAAATAAAAAAGTAGACCCAGACCCAATTGATATAGACCCAATTGATACGGGTTCGGATGATACACCAGTAGCTAGACCTGAATTATTAATCGTAGGAACTTCCAGCGATAAATCTGATTTGGCAGGTAAATATTCAGCTACAATAAGTAATAAATATTCTAATGTTAATAGAATTGGTTTAGATACTTTTAAATGTAAAGACCCATTTGAAGTTGTAATTAGAGCTAAACAACCACAAGCATTTAAAATCAAAAAATTCTATCTTTTAAAAGGAGCTATGAGTGATGATGTTGATTCAAGATTTGAAGAAATACCAGCTCAGGAAATAACATTAAGTGTAGACAAACCGATGACTCTTGCTATAGAGTTTGCTAAAAATATACCTATCTTAGTACCATCTACAAGATTAAGTGGTACATCATTTAAATATAACTTAGCATCACCAATACAAATACCATTAGGATTTGATTCTACAAACGCAGATAAAACAACATTTAAATTAGCTAGAACAACACTTGAAGAAACAGGTGATTCGGGTATATTCACAATAAGTAATAAAATGTTTACTAAGGGTGTTGGTCAATATACTGGATATGTTATTCCAAATAACAAATCATATGGAGATGGAACGCCGGTAAGATTTAACATAAATGTTGTAAATGAAGTTAGAGTTTCAACTCCTGATATTGTAAACATAGCATATCCACAATTATTAAAAGGTGCTGATTTCGCAGGATATGATGTACCATTCTCTGTTCAATATCAATCAGTAAATACAAACTTTGTAAAAATTTACTTAGGTAACAAAAGTGTTCCTTATGGTCAATTTGCACCAAATCAAAGTGTAGAGTTTAATGTACAAAGTATTATTACTAAATTAAATGGAAAATACAAAGAAGATGGTGATAGTATTACATTTACAATTCTTTTACAACCACATAATACTGCAACTAAAAAAGAAGTAATTGGTAAATTAGAATCTATAGAAGTAGAATTTGTAAAATCAAATTTAGATTTACCAAGAGATACTACTATAGAACAACTATGTGATGGATTTGATTTCGATACAACTTTATTTGATGATGATACATCCAAATACCTAACTCACTTAGCACATTTTGGTGAAGGTGATAATAAACTAATTACAACTTGGGATACTGATGACCAAACATTTGCAGAATATAGTTCAAATAATTTATTACAATTACCAGACCCAAATAGTAAAACAGGTGGATTTGATGCATTAGTTTTAAAAATGTATGAACCTCTTCCAAAAGATGTTCAACCAAACCAAGAACTATGGGTTTCTAAAATAGTAACTAGACCTGTAATTGAAGAAGTTTCTATCGTTGATGATTCCGAAGAATATTGTGTAACAATTAAAGGACCGAACTTTATGGTTAATGATTGTGGAGCACCTGCTGATACTGGATTTGAAATTATAGATGGATTGGTAGCAAGTGGTTCAGAATCATCAGCAAAACTTATAGATACATTTGTATCATCATCAGGCGTTGATACTAAAAAATTAAATATAGAATATGTTTCTTCATCTTATGATTTTATAGAAACAGAAAAAGGTTATTCTGTTGATGGAACTATAAATGAAGCATATAGATTTGATAACTTTGTACACTTTGGTTCAGCAGAAGAAAGAGCTAGAAATTACTTTTATAAAGTATCCTTATTAGAAACTTATAAAAATGGTATAGCTACAATAGAAAGTGGTAGTGGTTCATCTACTGGTTCATTATCATTACTGAGAGAAAAAGAATCATTACAAAAGAAAATAAATGATGTAAAAGCTAACTTTGATGGATATGAACACTTCTTAACAGATTCAACATCATCATTAGCATTTCCAAAAGAATCAGATGGTACATCACTACAATCAACGGGTAGTACAGATGCAGTAGCTTGGTATAATACCTTATTAGTATCTTCATCTGCATATGATAGAAATAATGTAGATTACTTACCTAATAATATTCCACAATATATTAAGAACGATGATGAGCAAACGGATTTCATAATGTTCTTAGATATGATTGGTCATCACTTTGATATTCTTTGGACTTACATTACGGCATTAAAGAAAAATATTAAAGTAGAAGAAAAACAAAGAGTTGGTATTAGTGATGATATGTTAAAACATATTCTTAAAAACTTTAGTTGGATTCCACATTCTTCACAATCAACAAAAAGATTATGGGAATATGCTTTAGGATATAGAGATTCAAAACAAACACAAAAGTTAATTAAGAGTGGTAAAGAGTATGAAAGTACAATTTGGAGAAGAATTTTAAACAACTTACCATATCTACTAAAGAATAAAGGTACTCGTAGAGGATTAAGCGCCGTTCTTACTACCTATGGTATTCCATCATCACTCCTTACTATTATGGAGTTTGGTGGACCAAGACAACAGGATTCACAAACATCCACATTTACCTTTGATGATAGAACATCAGCAGTAGTATTACCAAATGCAACAGATGATGCATCTATATTAGTGGATTGGAAATTAGAAAATGGTGTATCCTCATCACACGCAATTGAGGCTAGATTTAAAACAAGTCAACAACATACACAATCACTTATTAGTAATGAACCATATTGGAACATTACATTAGAACATCAGCATGGAGTTACTGGTAGATTAAACTTTTCATCATCATTTGGAGAAGTAATCACAGAATCAGGTTCGTTATTTAATAATGAATTTACACAACTTGTAGTAAATGTAAATCACCACTCAGCATCAGAAAATGGAACTTCTGAATCTATAGAATTGGTTGCTATGCAAGATTTCCAAAGTAGAATCAGAATGGGTATAAGTTCATCAACTGATTTTACCTCATCAATCAATACATTCTATAGTGGTTCTCAAATAGAGTTTGGTACAGGATTTACTGGTTCATTTGATGAAATAAGAATTTGGAGTTCATCACTTTCATCATCAGTAATTCAAGACCACACATTATTCCCTGAAAAGGTTAGTGGTAATCATATTTCATCTTCTACTGAAGATTTAATGTTAAGATTGGATTTTGAAAAACCTAAAAACTTAAATACAAATACTGTTATACCGAATGTAGCACCTGATACAGGTTCAAATGGATTGGTTAGATATGCTAGTTCTGCAACTGCTAGTAACTTTGATGATAATTCTACATATCCATATCAGTATGAAGTATATGATAGACAAGTAACAGCAAAAGTTCCTTCAATGGGATTCGGACCAGCTGATAAGTTTAGATTTGAATCAGCATCATTAGTACAGAATCTATCCTATAGACAAAGAGCTACAAAGAAAGCATTTGATAGTGCACCATTAGATTCAAATCAATTAGGTATATTCTTATCACCAAATAAAGAATTAAATATGGATATTATAAAATCATTACCTGATTTTGTAATTGATGATTATATTGGAGACCCATCTCATCAATATTTAGATGATTATCCTGATTTAGGAGGACTTAGAGATTATGTGTTTGGTAGATATAATCTAAACATATACGAATATATTAATATTATAAAATATATTGATAAATCATTGTTTGAAACAATCAGACAAATGATACCTGCTAGGGTTAAAGTAATGGATGGTTTATTAATTGAACCACACTTCTTAGAAAGAAATAAAGAAGAAAGAAAAAAACCTGAAGCAGAATTGATGGAATCTAAAGAAGGTAAAGAAGATGTATCAAGAGGTTCGGTAATTGGTGTAACATCATCTGTTGAAATGGAAGAAGCAGATTTAGATTTAGAAAACTTAATTGAATTTGAACCATCGATTCCACAATACGAATCATCCATAAGTGAAAGTTCACAACCTGGTGTATTATTTAATTACGATGATATCAACGCAAAAATAACAGATACAGAGATAACAGAAATATCAGGTAGTAGATTAGATTATGGTGTAGTATTAGATGCGGAATCAAGTCAATCAAAACTATTGGAAGTTGATGTATTGAATAGTGAAATTATTGGATTTGACCCAGATGGATTAGCAAAAAATGGATTCGGATTAGGGCCAGCAAAAAATGGTTTCATTCTTAGAACTACAAGAGATAACTTTAATAATTACAAAAAAGAAAAACTTAGAGTTTGGGTTGTTAAAAAAGAAAAGAAATTTAAACAAAAGGTAAACATAAATCCGTTGGATAGTTCATTGGGTACAATTGTATCAGAATCAGCGGTAAGAACAAAAACAATAATATCATTCACTTCACCATCTGGTTCGTTAGCAAGTTCAGTTGGTACTGTTGACCCAGACGGAACTATAGTACAAGTAACTGCATTAAATGGTTACTTACCAACCCACCATAGAAATACATCCGATTTGACAACAGGAATGGAAAATTTATATTTTAAGGGTTGTAAACAAACACAAGCTACAACATTAGATGGAACTCCTCCAGTAGAGGTATTTACTACTAATCCTAACACTCTAAAAGTATCAGATAGTGGTAGAGGAAGTGGTGAACCGATATTAGAGATAGAATAATTTATTTATTTTTTAGAAAAGTTATATTTATATATTGTAAACATATAGGGAATAAACAATTATGGCATATTTAGATAACACAGAAATTACAGTCGATGCTATCCTCACCAAAAAGGGTAGAGAGAAGCTCGCAACGGGTGAAGGTCTTAATATTACGAGATTTGCTTTAGGAGATGATGAAATAGATTATGGTTTATACGAACCAGCTCATCCTAAAGGTTCTGCATTTTATGATGCAGCTATCAAAGCAATTCCGATATTAGAAGCATCACCAGATGAAACACAAACATTAAGATATAAATTGGTAACTTTACCAAAAGGAACAACTAAAATTCCAAAAGTAGAATTTGGTGTACCTTCTATCTCTGTTAATCAGGATAGTGGTGAAGTATCATTAAGTCCAACTACATCTCCATCAGGAAACACAACTGCAGGATATACAGTTGTTTTAGCGAATAAGAACGCTGGTACTGTTGTAGGTAGTGGATTATCAGTTTCAGCAGGTTCGGTACCTGTATTCTTAGGTGATGAAGTAACAACTACAGCAGCTGTAGAAGCAGGATTAAAGTTTACATTTATTCCTAATCCGAATATAACTGAAACAATAAAGACAACAATTACGGTATATGGTAACGAAACGGGTGGTTCACAAACTATTCCTGTAACAATAACATATATAACAACTTAAAAGAGGGTAAATAATTATGGCAGAAATAGCAGGACAACAAGGAGCAGCGTTAACCAATGAGTTAGCACAGTATCTACAAAACGCCGATGGTGATGTCTCTTCTGAAGAATTAGCTGGTATTATAAACGAATACCTTAGTGGTGGTGACCAGCTAGTAGCAGATGCAGGAAGCATTGGTTCTGGAATTTACAAAAGATTTAGTGAATTTGACCAGATAACAGGTAAAGTTGAAGTTGTAACAACAGGTCTTTGGACTGGTGATACAGGTTCATTAGCAGAACACCATACGGGTTCTCAGGCAGTATCATCTTCGGGTGATTATTTTTACAACATTTTTCAGACAGCATCTGTTGGAGACCAAGAATTACAATACGCAGTAGCATACGGACACATTAGTGGAAGTGGTTCAGTTGCCCTCTCAACTAACGATAACGCTAAGTTCCCAACTAAAGCAACATATATGCAGTATCGTTCTTATCTATTAGGACAAGAAGATTCTCACTTTACATTCGCATCCTCTTCAGGTACGGGCCATAATACTGAAGATTTCTTTGTGATTAATGTAGCGAGAGCAAGATATAAAGAACA
>CEQY01396296.1_pt1 | contig 10308 bp, 9 predicted proteins | sample 361391 | NCBI WGS metagenome assembly CEQY01 (sample SAMEA2621075, study PRJEB7988) | marine metagenome | isolation source: saline water (ENVO:00002010), including
TCGAAAACTTGGAATTTCAATGTATTTTTGAAATTTTTCAGTTTTACCAAGCTTTAAAAGAGAGACATACTTTTGGTTGGACTCACTAAATCTTAGCGGTATCGGTGAACCTGGGTAGATAATGGGAGGATTTTCATTTAGAGTCTGCTTTTTATGGATATGTCCAAGAGCGCAATAATCGAAATGGGGAGTCAGCCACTCAAGTGGAAAATAGTCTAAGCCGGATAAGTAAATAGCATGCTCACTTCCGGCACTAGAGTATTTTCCAAAGCCATGGTGGGCGATCAGAATTTTGTGGTGCAACTCCTCTTGAAATGACCATCGAGAGAAACGATTTTTAAAAAATGAATCTGCTTGTTCATTCTCTTTAAGCATATTGATCAATTCATAATTTCTAAAATAGGGGAGAGTTTGAAAACCAACGCTCATATCTCCTTTGGTAACAATAAATTCGTTTTCTTCGGGGTCCTCTTTTAGGTAGGGAAAAAGATAACAGCGAGACTTTTCAAAAAAATATTTTGGGATATCTAACAAACTAGCCGAATCATGGTTTCCCGCAATAACTAAAGTGGTGAGCCCTTCAATAGCTTCCAGCTTTGAGATAAAGTCAAAAAACATTTTTTGGGCATAATTTGGAGGGGTAGGGCTGTCAAAAATATCACCAGCGATGATTAAAACATCAACGTTTTCTTTTTTTATCGTTTGTATGAGCCAATCGATAAACAATTCATGTTCTGCTTTTCTGTCTTGTTTATAGAGTTTTTTGCCAAGGTGCCAATCAGAGGTATGCAGAATATTCATGGCTTATTAAGATTGACCTTTTTTATGGTGACGATTATTTCGTCTACGAGGCTTGTGTTTGTCATCTCTGCGGTTTCTGCCTCTATTGTCACTACGGTTATGAGAACTGTCTTGGGGGGCAGACTTGTTGATAATTCTTTTTTCAAAAACCTGCTCTGGAGCCACTTCAACTTTTGTCATATCTGATCGCTCTCTTTCTGGTAAGTAGTCAGATACTTCTGAAATTTTATCGATAGCAAAATTGTGTGCCATTTGATCCAATCTTTCGAATTCAGCTCTTCTTCTTTCTTTTAATTGAGACTCATAATTCTCTATCCCTATGACTTCAGAAGTTTGGTGGGAGATATTGTCGAATTTACGCGGAAATTTATAAGTTCCTTCCTCATACTCATATTCAAATTCATCTGCAACATAGGACTTTATGACACCTTTATCTGTCAGCATATCAAATTGCTCGGACAGAATATTTAGCTTTTTAACTTGTCCAGAGTCTCCGTTTTTCGTCTTTATATAGGAACCTTCTCGAGGCAAATTCTTTCTTTTAAAACTATAAACATCGTCTTCATACTTTAAACAGCATTTTAACTGACCACAGACACCGTTAAGTTTTGAATAGTTTAAAGTTAAATTTTGGTTCTTAGCCATTTTTATACTGACATTACCGTATTTACCTAAAAAGGAAGAGCAGCATAGTTCTCTTCCGCAAGGTCCTACTGCTCCCTGGGAGGCAGCTCGATCTCTTACTGAAATTTGGCGAAGTTCAATTCTTAATCGAAGTTCACCAACAAGGTCTTTTACCAACCCTCGAAAATCGACTCTTGAAGGAGCAACGAAATAGAAAACAACTTTTTTACCAAATTGAGTAAACTCAACATGGGTAAGGTTCATATCCAGATTGTGCTTTTCAATAAGTTTCTGGCAGATGGTTTCAGTTTCTTTTTGTTTTTTATAATTTTCTTTTTCGTCTGCGATATCTTCTTCTGTGGCAATTTTTTTTATACTTCTCAAAGGAAGCAATTCCTGTTTAAAAGGAAGATTATAAACAAATGAATTGATATAACCCACGGCCATACCCCGATCACTCATCGCAATAACTTTTTGCCCATACATTATGGTCCTATCACCCACAAGAAACGAATAGCTTCTGGCATGACCTGGGAATCTGACTTTTACAAAACGAAGAACTTCACCTTCGGTAAATTTGCAGTTTTCTGAGGTTATTTCTTCTTTGGGACTAAATTTTCCCTTTCTTGTATGCTCTGAGTCGTATTCGTTAGTATCTGATTGATTATTTGATTCTGTCATATAAATTCCAGCTTAGATGATAGGGTGAAAATAATGATCAAGCTAGTCAAGTGTTGTCATTTAAAGAGTTTTTTGTAGAAAAGTGTAAATTCGAAACTGTGAATGTTGCAAGGGGTTATTATACTCTCGGTCAATAGAGATGGCGCTCATCAAATTCTTGAATTCTTCTAGCTCTCTAAAGTCTCCAGCCTCTTCTAAATATTTTGAAATACGCTCCAAAAAAGCTTTCATACTTTCAAAATCGAAGAGGTGATCACTACAAAGTTTCTTGTATTCAAGCTGGCGCTCATCTAAAGAGAGGGGGGTTACAGGTTTAGCTCGTAAAGGCAGCCTGAGTAGAATTGATCTTGACCTGAGAGTAGGTAAAACTTCTGCCTTTTCAGGGTTTGTGACAAATATAGTTAAATCTATGGCAGGCTCTTCAAATTCCTTTAGAAGCTTATTGATCCATACTTCACTTATTTTAAGAACATTTTCTATAATGAGGAATTTTCTGTTGAGTGTATGGGCTGGATGTTTAAAAAACAGGTAAAGAGGCTCCATCTCATCTTTTACGAAATGTTTTTTTTCAGTGGGCTCTAGCCAAAAGATGTCTTCGTGTCTTTTGGGATCTTTCGCACCCAAACTAGTTAAAAAATCTGTCAAAAAATGTGCTATTTGTTGCTCACTATCCTGGAATTGGGGCTCGATTAAGTAGAGATGGGAGAGGGAATGAGCCTTATAATTGTCTTTTAGAATTTGAAGTATTTTTTGCCCTTTCATAATCAAGGAGTAAGATTCCTATTTGAGAGTGTCTTTTTTATTTGTTTTGATACATCCTCTCGAGTTTGATTCCCATCAATTTTGACAATTCTTTGATTAAAAACCTCAGAACATTTTTCAAAACCTTCGAAAAGCTTTTGAGTGAACTGGAATTTTTCAGACTCAAAATAATCTCTTTCTTGTCCTCTTGCTTCCTGGCGTTTCAATGAATCCTCAGGGGAAATTGCCAAGTAGAATGTAGTATGTGGAAATAAGCACAAAGGGTAGGTGTGATGAATTCTTAAGATCTCATTGATCCCAAGTCCTCTAGCGACTCCTTGATATGCAAAAGAGGAATCAATATAGCGGTCCAATAAAATGACATTTTTAGGGTCTTTAAGCTTAGGAATAATTTTTTCGTGTAAAAGCTGTGCACGAGCTGATGCAAAAAGATGGGCTTCTGCCAAAGCAGAAAGACTCTCTTTAGAACTCAAAATGGCGTCTCTGAGTTTTTCACCAAATATCGTCCCTCCAGGCTCTCTTAGGACGCTTGTCTGGTATCCTTGCTCATTCAAGTATTGAGAGAGAATTTGAATTTGCGTGGATTTGCCGGAACCCTCAATACCTTCAAAAGAAATAAATAAGCCTTGCCCTTGTTGGGGTGCTTGAAATTGAGGGTAATTTTCTTTGAAGTCTTGAGCGTTCACTCAAGATAACTTACCGTAAAGTTTATCAAGGGTAAAAATAAAAAAGCTTAGTTGTATTCTGCGTCATAGCCATAATCATCTTCAGGAGGTGGCTCGTCGTAGTAGCTATCATCTTGAAGCACTTCTGGCTCAGAATCCCGATATTCGTCCTGGTAATCATCAATAGGCATTGAATCATTAGCTTCCGGATCGTCATCATAACCCTGATCTATTTCTTCTGGGTAGAGACCTTGATCGTCTAGATCGCCAGCGAGGGATCGTGTAAGTTCTTCTTGAACATCTGGGTCATTAACATCTAGCGGCTCTTCAGGCTCGTTATAGACTTCTACTCTTTGCTCAACTCGCCTTGGCTTAGGTATATATCTTTTTGGTTGAATTCTTTGTGGTCTTCTTCTTTCAGTCTTAGACTTCGAAGCAGGTTTACGCTTTATCGTTCTGGTCGTTGAGTTCTTTTTAGAAATTGAGCGGTCCGAATTATTGATTCCCTGAGAACTTGTTTTTGCTTCTTGGGCTGGATTTGAGTTCTGGGAAGGCCAGAAAAAATTTGCTCCAAAACCTAAGCCGATCATTAAAACGAGACTTGCTAAAATAATTCCAAGATTAGATTTTCCTTCATGAACATCGGCTGGTTGCTTTATATCTATTTTAATTTTTTCACCGACGATTGTTTTTTCGTCGCTCTTATTGAACTGAGGATTTTGCATAATCTGAGTTTTGGTCAGAATTCCTGTTCTACCAGCTTGGGTTTGAGTTTTTTCGTCTAGAGCTTTGGCTTGATTTTGAGAATTTATATAAGCAAGGTGGAAGATAGGGTCACTTTCGTCGGCTCTCGTATCGTATTGCTTAACTTGCTTGAAGAGAACCTCTTTGTTTGGAATAAATGGTAAATCACCATTTTTTTTCTTATTCCTTCTGTCAAAAGCATGATGTTCATAAAGTTTAATCCAAGACTCACCACCATCTAGGGAGATTTGAGTGTTTGGGTTTATGTGACCCGTAGCGAGTAAATCATGCATTTTTTCTAAGGTAAAAGGGCCTTTCTTTTGGCCATTAGAGAGTATAAAAAAATTATTATCTGAGATCAGATTTTGGGCTGAAACCAGCTGAGGCTTTCTTCTTTGGAAATGCTTAACTTCAAAGAAGCGATACCATTTTTCAGTCTCTAAATTGTAAACGAGTACATTATCAAAGAGGTATTTGTACTTACCAGAATATTCTCTTAGCTCATCTGTTGGGTAGGGACCATAAACTTCATTGTTCTCATCCTTTGCCATCCATAAATCAGAGAGAGCATATTTTCGCTCTGCAATGGTTTCATCGCTCAAAGGGGCCAAGTCAATATTGTTTTTAAATTCATTCATGGAAATTTTCCCACTCCTTACAAGTTCTTTTCGAGGGTTTGCCTCGAAAACTTTAAATAATTTGCATTGTGAAAATCTTGCCGCATATGCTATTGTGAAATGAAAAAGGATAGATATTTCATGGACTTACCTACTAGGGCCAATATACTAATAGATGAATTTGGTCAGTTTAATGACTGGGAAGATCGCTATCGTCATTTGATTCAAAAAGGAAAAAATCTATCGGACATCTCAGAAGAACTTCAAACTGAGAAATTTAAAATTAATGGATGTCAGTCTCAAGTATGGCTAGTCCCTTCGCTTAAAGATGGGAAAATTCAATTTGAAGCTTCAAGTGATGCAATGATAGTAAAAGGTATTATAAGTCTTTTAGTTGAGGTCTACTCAAACGCCACCCCAGAGGAAATTCTAAGCTTTGAGCCAGACTACTTAAAGAAAATTGGGATTACAGATCATTTATCAATGAATAGAACCAATGGTCTTGCAAGTATGATAAAGCAAATCAAAATGTATGGGGTTGCTTACCAAGCATTGGTTGCTAAGGGAGTTCAAAATGCAGATCACCCATAGACCAAGAAGAAATAGAAGCTCACATTCAGTTCGCGACCTCATTGCTCAGACACGATTAGGGGTGGAGGATTTAATAATGCCTTTGTTTTTCTGTGAGGGCACACAAGTTAAACAACCCATAACCTCGATGCCTGGTCAGTTTAGGTATTCAATCGATAATTTAGTCGATAAATGTCGAGAGCTTGAAGACCTAGGTGTTAAGGCAGTCTCGCTTTTCCCTGTTATAGAGGAGAAGAAAAAAACTTCGCGTGCTTTAGAGGCTATTAATTCAGAGGGGTTAAATCCCAGAGGTATTGCAGCCGTCAAAGAAGCTTGTCCTGATCTACTGGTGATGGCGGATGTTGCACTTGACCCTTATTCAAGCGATGGACACGATGGATTTGTGGATGCTCAAACGGGCGAAATCCTAAATGATGAAACGCTAGAAATTCTTGCACAAATGGCACTTGTTGAAGCACAGGCGGGAGCTGATATTATAGGACCTTCCGATATGATGGACGGACGAGTTTCTGTTATTCGAAAAACTCTAGACTCGCACGGTAGTCATAATACCCTTATTATGTCTTATACTGCCAAATATGCTTCATCATTTTATGGACCATTTAGAGAAGCACTAGATTCAGCTCCTAAAGCAGGGGATAAAAAAACCTATCAAATGGACTTTAGAAACTCACAGGAGGCGATACGAGAACTCAAATTAGATGAAAGGGAAGGAGCAGATATCGTTATGGTGAAACCTGGATTAAGTTATTTAGATATTATTCAAAGGTTTTCAGAAAATACGGAACTCCCTATTGCTGCTTATAATGTGAGTGGAGAGTATGCCATGGTAAAGGCTGCGGCTGAAAAAGGCTGGATCGATGGTCAAGAAGTCATGCTGGAGATGCTGACAAGCTTTAAGCGAGCTGGAGCTGACATCATACTAAGTTATTTTACAGAAGAGTTCGCAAGACTTGAGCTCTAAACCACGAATCCTCATTATTAGGTTTTCAAGTTTAGGTGATATTGTCATTCAAACTTCTTTCGTCAGATGGCTTAAACATATTAAGCCTGATTACCATATAAGTTTTTTGGTAGCTAAAGAGTTTGCACCTTTAGTAAATAATCTCTCAGAGGTAGACCAAGTTTGGACCTATGAGAGAACTTCAGGTTTAAAAGATGTAAAGCAGCTCTTATCAACCGCCAAAAAGATTTCCCATAATTCAATTGATCTTGTATTCGACTTACATGGCAATACAAGAACAGCCATTTTATCATTCATAAGTAGGGCTCCTTTTATTAAAGTAGACAAGCGCTCAATTCGAAGAAAAGTCCTTGTTAAGTTTAAAAAGAATTATTTAAAGAACCTTTCCTCTCAGCACAGAAGAACCATTGAAGATTTCCAATTTTTATCTAACTCATGTTTCGACTTTAAAGATTTAGAAAGAAAAAAAGGGACTTTAAGTCCGGATACTTTGACAAAAATTAACGAGCTACCCATTAAAAACGAAAAAATAATCATCATATCTCCTGTAGCTTCTTTTGAGTCTAAGAGATGGCCTATTGAATTATATCAAAATCTCATTGATCTCATTTTAGAAGATCAAGAGCTCTCAGATTTTAAAATTGTGATATTAGCGGGACCTAGTGATCACTATTGCCAAGCTCTCTCAGGAGACTCTGGTAGAGTTAAGAACTTGCAAGGTAAGCTTAATCTAGTTGAAACATTTGAGTACTTTAGTAAGGCGAGTCTTTGCGTTACAAATGATACGGGAAGTTTGCATATGGCAGAGAGCTATGGAATTCCTTGTCTTGCCATTTTTGGTTCAACTTCACCTGATTTTGGTTTTAGACCGCACCTAGAAAAATCGAGGCTTTTTTACTCTGAGGCTAGTTGCTCCCCATGTTCAACTACGGGAAAGCGACCCTGTCATCGAGAACAGCATCAGTGTATGCTTGATATTAAACCAGCAAGCGTTTACAGTATTCTAAAAGAGAAATTATTAGGTGATTTACTATCTATATAATATATTTAGGGTGGTTATATATCCCATCGTCAGGCATCTGCTTCCCTTGGTCTCAAAGAAGGCTAAAGCACGGGTAGAATTTGAACACAATAATCTTCTTAGACGGCCACTTTTGGAGAGGGCCGACTTTGCTTTTGAGGTCTCTTCGGAAGGTGAGTTAGAACAGGTTTACCCGTTAATTCAAAGTCTAATTAACCGTCATAAAACGATTGAACTCGTCTATGCGTCAGAGAGTGTGGATGAGAAAATTAAAGCTTTGGTAAAAAAGTATCCTCAGCAGGTAAGAAGCTTTATTCTACCTATTCTTGGCTATCAACCTTGGTCTAAGTTTCACAATGTCAGACTTTGGTTAACGGCAGAGCATTTGTTTCTTTGTCGATATGATTTTTTCCCAGAGCTTATTGATTACGGAATTAGAAAATCTAAAACTTTCAATCTTATATCCGCTTCTTTGAAAGGACAGGAATCAAAAAATTTTTTAGCTAAAGCTTATTATAAATGGTGTATCAAAAGCTTTGATAAAATAGTTGCAGTTTCCCAAGTTGAGAAAAATAAATTGATCAATGATTTGAGTGTATCAGCTAAAAGTATTGAGGTTTTTGATTTTAGAATTCTTCAAATTTCTAATAGGCTTCAATCATGTGAAGAAACTTTAGATCATAGTTGGCCTTTATGGCACAAATTTAGAGATATCTTAAATAACCGCTCCCATGAAGAAAAAAAGAAAAAACTTATTTTGGGAAGTTACTGGTCTGAAGAATTTGAACTCATTAAAGGCTTAAGTGCGAACACAATATTAACTATAGTTCCTCACCAATTAAAAAAAGAAAAAATAGAAAATCTTAAAGCTAAAATGGAGCAGGAAAATATTCCTTTTTTTGAACTGACTAAGGAAACAGATTGTATCGACCCTGAGTTTAAAGGTGTTTATTTAATTAATTTAAAGGGAATCCTGTGTGAGCTTTATAGCCTTTTTGATATTGCGTATGTGGGAGGTGGTTTTGGCTCTTCTGTGCATAGCGTGCTTGAGCCATATATGGCCAACTGCAAAGTCTTTACAGGTCCAAAAATACACCGCTCAAGCGAATTTGACATCATTAGAGATTATGATTCTGACTCTATTAAGAGCTATAATGATTTAAATGCAGTTGTTGAGGACATTAAGAATATGGAAACGAGTGATACTGCTTCTAAGCATTTTATGAGACATTTTGAGGGGCATATAGATGCCATAGAGTTGTGGCTTGGAATATCTCAGGAGAATAAATAATGCTTAAAGCTTCATATGATCACAATATAGTAGGACAAAATTATATCTCCTTGATCCAAGGTATCTTAAGTCTACGGCAAAATAAAAAGACGTTACTGATTAACGACAAAAATTATCGTTTTGCGAACCAGTGGTATAAAAATATTGGGTACGCAGAAAGAGCTGTTTTAAATAAGCTTGGAGAGCAATTAGAAATAGATTGTCTTGGTGAAATCGACAGTAATTTGCAACCTCAAAATACATTATTATCTCTCAACCAAAAACTATTAGAGATGGGTGATTCGCCTTTTACAAATATCAAAGAAATAGCAAGAAAAATCCCAGAGTGTTTCAGCTCAGAGTCTCGGAGAAAAATGTTAGAAGTTGAAACCTCCACGTTTGATGCTAAATTCTTTGAGATGTTGGATCTACTTGCTGATCGAACACTTTCATCCAAGACAATTAAACTGAAAGATTTCTTCTCTGAAATCGCTTTTGAAGAATTTAGAGTTTTTTTACAAGAGTTTATGTCTTTTGTTCACTCTGATATCCTAATTGCTAAGCAACTGCACTTTGTAAATCAGGTTTTATTTCAAACAATATTTTCTTCAGGTTTTTCTCAGTTAGAGTCAACTTATCTCTTTATTAGTTTAATCTCCCCTAGATACAAGGTTGATGAAGATAGCCTCAATCAAGAACTATTATACGAGTACAGACTATTGGGTGGAGATACAAAGACCGCGGGAATTGTCGACTGGGGGATTCGAGGCAATCAGCTCGAGTTTGTTCAGCTAGACTCTGTCGATGGAAATGTTCATGTTGAGCAAACCTATTTTTTTGGCCAAGACAATTTTAGACTCCCGTTTGAAACGCTGCTAAATCCCGTTGTTTTTAAATCGATCAATATCGAGTGTCTTATTGAGCACGAGTTTATAGATTTTTTTAGAGGAAAAAGAATTGTTTTTGCACCCCAAAACAGGATGGGTAGTGATTTCCCTTTTTGGGAGCTTGAGGTAGATGAGGCAGGTAAACTGCAAGGACTTTATTCATATTCTGATTTTCAAGGTACAAAACCTAGTTTTTATTATCCCTCGGCAATTGATGATGTTTATCAATCACTTAAAACGATTCTTCCAGGTTTGAAACGCTCTGATTGGGTTAGCCGAGCAAAGCTTTCAGAGGGCTCTGATATTTGGTTTAAGTATAAGCCGCAAATAAAACTAAAACTTTCACCGGATTCAAAAACTTATCAAGAAGAGCTTGTTACTATGAGGTTAAAGGATAAGTCTAAGGTGCAGCTTCTGGGGCTGAATCATTGTGGTCCGAGTCGCGCTCGTTCCTTGGGTCTTTTTTCTTATTTATTAGATATTTTTGCTCGATAGAATAAAGACTTCTTCCGAGATATAATATGACCCATATATGAGACTTAAGCTGCAATGCCCTTTTAAACTTAAACAATCAGGTCAAACTATGGTTGAATACGTCCTTTTACTTGCAGTCGTAGTCTCTATTGCCTTCACTGTTTTTAGAAGAATAGATGAATATTTGGTCTCAAATCCTGACAGTTT
>CEQY01183835.1_pt1 | contig 10307 bp, 9 predicted proteins | sample 361391 | NCBI WGS metagenome assembly CEQY01 (sample SAMEA2621075, study PRJEB7988) | marine metagenome | isolation source: saline water (ENVO:00002010), including
GTGATCAAAGAAAATGTTACGAAATCTCGTCACCCAATAATTCCTCAGCTAAGCTTTTGAAATAAAAAGTTTTTTTGCCGATTTTCAAAATTTAGTGACGAAAGTTCGTAACTCTTACATTTTTAGATAACTCTTTAAAATTAAAAAAGAATTTCAAAAAATACTTTTTCAAGTGACGAAACTTCGTCACTAAAACACGAGATTTTGTGTCGACACGAAACCCTGTGTTTCTTTAAGTAATTAAAATTTATAAGACCTCACCACATCAACACGAACTTTCGTTTTCTTGAATAAAAAATAAATTTTCTAAATTGTTGAAAATTTTAAGATGCGCAACTAGTCGTAATTTTGGCACGTCCGTTGCTTTATAAAAATTAATACATGTTGTTTTAACTGCAAACAAAGGAGGTACGTTTTATGACAACAAAGAAAAAAGAAACAGAACTTGATCGCATCGTCACTGAAGTTTTTATTGGAGTTAGTCTCATCTTTTTATTTTTATCAAAAGTAATTTGGAAAGGGATAAGACAGACAAGTGCCAAACAATTATTCTACGCTACGTTTGGAATTTTAACAATTGGTGTCGTGAGCTTTCATTATCAGTGGCACTATCTACTCTTACATAACTTAATGCCAGATATATTTGATTATGATGTCATTGAAAATCTTCATAGGAACTATCATGCACAGACTAAACTGAGTTTTCTTGGCGTATTGTATGGAATCTACTTTATCTTAAATGGAATTGCTCCAACACTTAGGTTTTATAAATATCAAAAGGCATTAGATGCCTGTACTCTTAAAAACAGCAAAGATCAAAAGCCTAGAGTCGTGGCCATCTACAATGAAGGTGAATACTTCAAGGTCATTAAAGTATGGGCCTACGGTATTGGAGCTAGTCAATTTAAAGCTAAAGAGTCATTACTTGAATCAACTTTTCTACAACAGATTGAGGAAATTAGAGAGTGCAAGAACAGAAGTTATCTAGAAATTGTTCTCTCCAACAAAGACCTGCCAAAAGTCATTCAATTTGAAGAAATTGAAGAAAACCTAAAAGATAACTCAACCTGTATCGTCGGAGAATCAAAAAAGGGATTAATTACAACAAAGCTGTCAGACCTTCCTCATATGATGATCGCTGGAACGACAGGAGGTGGAAAATCAAAATGCTTTAAGGGACTTCTTTATTCAATGCTAAGGACAACACCAACTCTTCAGATGTATCTCATTGATCTTAAAGGTGGAATTGAGTTTAAAGACTTTGATACGCTTTCAAATGTTAAAGTGGTCAAAACCATTGATGACTCTGTCACTCTTTTAAAACAATTAAAAACAGAAATGAGGAAGCGTTTTGATTACCTTGAGAAAAAAGGTTTAGAAAAACTTAAAAATAGTGATCCATATGATCAAATAATTCTTGGTATAGATGAAGCCTCCGTCTTGTACGCAAAAGTAGGACGAGAGCATCCTGATTATGAAAATATTTTAAAAGCAAGAGAACTAACTGAAGAGATCGCTAAGCTTTCAAGAGCTGCCAAAATCTCACTGATCCTTGCAACACAGAAAGTTACTAAAGAGACAATTGATACAAGGATTCAGGAAAATATCACAGGTAGGATTTGTTTTAAACTTAATACCATTGAAGGTTCCGTTAGAGTTCTAGGAAATGGCAAAGCAAGTGAACTTCCATACATTCCGGGCCGTGGGATTTGGCAATGTGGAAATGAACAAGTTGAAATTCAAGTGCCTTATATTTCTCAAATTGATCTTAGAAGCAAGCTAAATCTTCTTAAAGAGAATATGACAGATAAAGGTTACAAACTTAAGCGTTCCATGCTCGGAAGTGAAGCCAAGAAAGATTCGACTAAGACAAAACTCTTTAGAAAAAGCCTCAAGTCAAACCCAGAGGTGCAATTATGACAAAACTAAATGTCGAAATCACCAAAAGAGATATGAAACTTTTTAAATATCTTTTTGCCAACAAGGTTGCCACAAATGAGCAAATTAGGGTCGATGTGTTTGAAGGTTCATCCAAGCAAGTTGTTCACAGAAGATTAGATAAGTTAATCTCGGCAAAATATCTTGATGCCAAATACTTAAGGACAAAAGGAAATTGCCTTATCTATTTTTTAACAAATAAGGCCATGACAAATTACATTGGAGTTAAGAAAGATTTAATTAAGGCTCATAAGAAAAGTTATTGCCCTTATCATGATTTGGCACTCGTTGATATAAAAAGGCGACTTTTAGAATCAGAAAAAGTAACAAGGTATTTCTCCGAAAATATCCTTAGCTCTGGGATTTGTGACAATGATGAAAAAATAAAGTCCATTAGAGAGTTAAGTCCTGACGCCGTTTTAAAAGTAAATATCCAAGGAGAAGAATACCTCTTCACTCTTGAGTATGAGAGAAGTCAAAAGGCTTTCAAGAGATATGACACTCTAATAAAGAATTATTATCAGAATCACCATGTGCAAGCAGTACTTTTTATCTGTGAAAATAAACAAATCCAAAATCAAGTGATGCAAGCAGAGAAAAAAATTGCGACAACTGATGACTTTAAATTCTTCTACACAACCCTAGGTGAGATCAAGTCATTAAGCTTTATCAATCAGAATCAGGAGGTGTTACAGATGTGACCTATCACTAGTGACAAGGGCCTACACGAGTCAGCAGTTAATATTTTAAGAATTTGCTACAAGTATTTAAAATGACAAAAGAAAAGCAATATCAAAAAATCAATACTCCGCTGACTGTATGGGTAAATCGTACTTTTTAGTAATTAAACAACTCTTAGGAGAAATAAACGTGAAAGAACTAGCAAAAATAACAAGCTTTCTAACCAAAGTAATTAACGAGAAGTTTTGGGGTGAGATCATCATCAAGTTTAAAGATGGTAGACCCACAATTCTATTATCAACTGCTCAAGTAAAACTAGACTAATAAAAATGACATTAGCAATCAGTAGGAAGAACCACGATTGCCTCTTTAACAAGGAGATTTCGTGGTTCAAATTCAAAGACATGACTATCATAAGGCGCATTGCTATCAATATGATATAAGACTTAAAAATCTAAAAACAGATTTAATTCAGGCAAGACTCACAAGGACTGACACTCAAAAGCTAAAAGTATCTGACTTTAAATTCTCTTATGTAGATAAGTCTGACCAGATTACTTGCAAAAGAATAAAACACTTCATTGAAAAGCACGAGTGGCTTGGCAAAATGCCCCACAGACCAACTCACAGGTTTATTGCAACATACAAAGGACAAATAGCTGGCGTCATTGTCATGGCAACACCTAATACTTTTTCTCATCTCTTAGGAAAAGAAAATAGAGACAAAGAGAAGCTAATAAGTCGTGGAGCTTGTATTTCATGGAGTCCAAAAAATTTGGGTTCAGCCTTGTTGATGTTCTCTATTAGGTGGATGGTAAAACACACAAATTTTAGATTCTTTACTGGCTATTCGGATACGGAAGCAAAAGAGCTAGGAACAATTTATCAGGCATGTAACTTTACCTATCTAGGCAAGAACTCAGGTGGACGAGCTGAATACTTTGATCCCTTTAATCCAGAAAAGGAATGGTTTTCTGATCGACAATTTAGAAGAGTCAGCCAGTACAAGAAGTATGCAAAAGATTTAAAAACTACTTGGCTTTTAGAGTATGGAAGTCGAAATGGCATGAACTGGCACAACGTCCCCGATGATATTGAGCTTAGACTTAGACAAGCTTCAAGGAATCATCAAAGACGTTGCTTAAAAAGAAAACTCCCTAAAAAGCACAAGTACGTCTATATCCTCGGCAGGACAAAGTCAGAAACTAAAAGACTTAAAAACAGATTCAAAAAGAATAATCCAAAAACAATTAACTTAGCTTATCCAAAAGTGAGAGGTGAATAATGAACAATCTTAATGAAAATAGCGTGGCCGCATCAAATGATGGCCACTTGACGACAAACCAAAATCTATGTAGGCCACAAATAAGTGAACTTTTTAGTCTTGATGAAGGCCGAGAGCTTTTAACGGTTAAAGACGTGGCAACAATTTATAAAATCTGCCAAAGGACAATTTATGACCTCATCAAAACTGACTCAAGCTTTCCATACATCAACGTAGGACTAAAGAAGAAATATATGATTGATAAAGAAAAACTAGAAGCATGGATTGAAAAGAGAACCAGAAGAGAAAGGCAAAATCATTTTAAACTAGCTAAACCACAGGATTTAATTGGAGGTAAATAAAATGAACGAATTTAAAGTAAGCTTATACAAGCTAAAAGATTCTCGCTATCAAGTGGATTTTATCAATCCCATTGATAAGAAGAGAAAAAGAAGGATATTTACTTCCTACAAAGAAGCAAAGACTCACAAAGCAGAGATTGAGAGTAAATTTCATCAAAGAAATCTATCAGTCTTTTTAAACCTTCCAATTGGAAAGATTATTGAAATTCATCTTAAGGAATGTCCAAAATCTAAAATGACGAGTAGGACAAGAATATTTCGGGAATTTTACGATGAGTTTTCAAGGCATAAGCTTGATGACCTTACGACATCAAGACTAAGAGAATGGTTTCAACTGATGAAGAAAAAATATGATTACTCAGATAAAACTCTTCTTCACGCTAAAATCGCACTTACTCATTTTTTTAGGTGGCTTGTGGAAGAAGAGATCATGTCAAGCTCTCCACTTGCCCCAATTAAGTTTAAATCCAGAACTCCACCCAAAAGGCCTAGAGTCTATTTCTCTGTAGAAGAAATAAGAGAGCTTCTTGATACTGCTAAAAACTGGAGTCGTGAAAACTACGATATTGATTATTTTTATCCGTTTCTCTATATCTTGGCCCACACAGGAGCAAGACGTAGTGAAATACTGAAACTAAAGTGGAACGACGTTGACTTTAAACTCAATGTCTTAAACTTCAGACACACCAAGGTTGGTGATGATAGAGCCGTTATTATGTCAGCTCCACTTAGGGCAATGATTGAATCACTTCCAAGAAAAGGAAGTCATGTTCTCACTGACAGACTTGGTGATAAACTTACCTCAAGTAAAGTGTGCAGGCATCTAGAATGCTTTAGAGAAGATCATCCAAATGGTAAGAGATGGGGCTATCACGCTCTTAGGCATTCATTTGCCTACAATTATCTCAAAAAAGGTGGTGAGATGTATCAACTGCAAGCAATCCTTGGGCACTATAAAATTACATCAACTATTAATATCTACGGAAGAATTAAGGCCAGTGATGTTGAAAATCCTTCACCTTATGACTTCTAAGAAAATAGTTGTAAATTTCGAGGCACATATTTGGCAATAATGCTGAACACACCCAATAATTTTGCCCACAAAATTTTCATACGAAGGCCACTTGACCTAGTGGCCACTTTTCATGGTAGGCCACAGGTAATAACTAACTTGGAAGCCTACATGAAATTTTTAAAGCCAAAGATTTATAAACTTAAAAATCAAAATAATTGGACTCTGGCCTATATTCACCCAGAAACCAACAAAAGAATAAGAAAAAGGTTCCCACGAAAAAAAGATGCAACGGTTTATCTTCAAGAACTTTCTTATTCATTTATTCAAAATCGGGAAAACTTTCTAAAAAATGACAAAATAGGTCTGCTTATTGAAGACTTTTCAAAAAAGTACCCTGAAACAATTTTTTATAAAACCAAAAAAGTAGCAGACCTTTTCATTAAAGAGTTTAAAAACTACCGCTTAAATGACCTTACACCGTTCGCATTGAAAAATTGGTTTATAAAAATACGAAAACAAGAAAACTACTCACTGAAATCCCTTGCTAATTACCAATATCAAATTGGAGCTTTCTTTGGGTATTTGGTTCGTAAGGGATATATTGCGGAGTCTCCAATAAAAAAATTGAAGTTTCATCATCGAATAGACATTTACAAGCGAAATTGTCTTTCAATTACTGATGTTGAGTTAATATTTGAGCATCTATTTTATATGAGTCCTTTCTTTTTATACCGTGTATTTAAAGTTATGTATTTTACTAGACTGACACTTAGAGAAATCACAGATATCCATTGGGATCATGTCGATCTTATACGAAATTCCATTTCAATCATCAATCCCAAGTCTGGTTTTGTTAGGTACGTCAGAATCGAGCCAGAGCTTATAAAGATTATTGAGACATTTCCAAAGACTAATAAATATCTTCTGGTAAACCGCTATAACAAAAAGATTGATCATACTTTAGTTGGAAGGCATCTAATGAGACTTAGGGCCACTTATCCAAAACTTGTTTATTTTAATAGTGATATCTTTCGAGATACGGCAGGTTTTCATTTTCTAGAAAGAGGTGGAACGCTAAAAGAATTAAAAAATAACATGGGTCATTCTGACGTGGAAATAACCAAGCGTCTTTTCACAGAGCCAAAGAAGAAATTCTACTCGCAAACCCAAGTCACCAAAGAGGAAACACTCTCTGATGATTGGGGCATTGAGATTATTTCTTAAGATGAGCAAAGTGCTTCTAGCTGATTATAGTGAAATTCATCCGTCTCTTTAATAAAATCTTGAATATATCCAATAATTTTGGAAATATTACCAACTCCCGTTAGATCAACATGATTGGCGTGATTCATCCCCTTGTGAGAGTATTCATTCACGAACTTATATATCTCCTCGCGTTTATTTGTATCGGAGAATGGAATTTTATCAAATTTTGACTTTAAATCAGAATTTTTCGGTACTTTGAAATTTAAGTAAACTTCTAAGAACTTGCGAGCGAGATTAGCGATCTGATAAGCTTCTGAAAGCTGGCCTTGAAAATTTTCATACTCCTTTAATGTTTTATAGATGTATTCATACTCACTATCATGATCAGCAATGAGCTTGTCCATTTTTTCTATAGATGATGTCCTTGGACTACCAGAAGTTGTCGACCTAATCATATAGTATGAACGCTGAATAGATTTACCTTCTTTTTGGGCCATGTCAGCATCTCTTTTATTTCTGAGCCAATGTTTAACAAGTCTTAAAAAGTGAAAGTTATGGGTAGAAATAAATAATTGCTCACATTCTTGTAAGTGATTTCTAATGAAGGCCACTGCTGTATATATCGAATTCGTGTCAAAACTTGAAATAGGATCATCAATAAAGACAATTCCCTCTTTTTTATTGAAATTTTGTTCATCAAGCTTTGCGATAAAATAGACAAAGGCCAATGCCGTTTTCTCTCCTTCACTGAGATTTTTAGCTTGTTTTCCGTTAATCTGGATTACATATCCTTGATCTTTAACCTTTAGTTGGATTTCACTTCTACCAAGAAATTGAGTGAGATACTTATTTATGACATCAGTGGCCTTATGAATATCACTAATCTTCGCTTTTAAGGTCGTTATTTCACTGTCTAAGCTCGTTATCTCTGTTTCTAAGGTTGTAAGCTCCGATTGTTTTGCTTCGCTATCATTCTTGAGTTTTTCAATTAACTCAATTCGAGAAATATAGAAGAGCTTTTCAAGCAGGAGAATGTTATCTTTTTTGATTGAGTCTAAATCATCTGTAATTTTATTATGGGATTTAATTAATTTATTGGCATTCGCAATATTTTCTAAAATTTGCGATTCAATACCACTTAAGTCAACATTAATGAGGTCAATTAAAGAGAAAGGATTGGCCTTCTTGTCTTCTAGTGCCTTAACGGCCTTTTCAATCTCTTGATTGTAAGTTTTAGAAAGTTCTGTAATTTCAGCATAGCAAGTAGAATAATCTTTTTGTAAATCATCGTAGAATTTTGATGACTGAGGTAATTGACTGAGATCAAAATTATAGGCTTTTACTTTTGTTATCAAGGCTAAACATTTTGTTTGAAGGTTTTTAACAGCATCGCTAAAGTGGCCTTCAAGTTCGGCAAACCTTGTTTCTGAAATTTCGTTGCCACAAAATTGGCAAACAGAGTTCTCACGATCATGATATTTAAGACCAGCCTCAACCCAACTTTGAACCTGTGGGTTATTTTTAAGCTCGTCAATCGTTGATGCTATGACCTCCTTACCAAGTACTTCATTGACTTCATCGCTGATATCTTCAAATCTAGGTAAGGTTTCATTCAAGAGAATAATTGTTGGTTTAGCGTCCTGCTTCAGTTGTTTTTCGATTTCGTTAATTCGCTCAATATCTGGCTTTAACTTGTCTGTTTCGCCTTGTATTAGCTTTTTGATCACGGAATCAAGATTTCTTTTGTTATATCTCGTAAACTTATTTGAATCATATTGGCTCAGTCTTTGAGAAATTAATGTTGCTGTATCTGTAAGCGAAGCATTGTAATCTTTTGTGGCCTTCTTTGATGCTTTTTCAGCTTTTATTTTATCAGTGGTCTTAGATTTTAAAGATTTCTCCTTCTTTTTGATATCCTCAGCGACTTTTGCATTCTCTTCTCCAATATAGAGAATTTTCTTTGCAGAGCCTTCCCAATTGATATTCTCATCAACAAATTTCTTATTGAATACTCTAATTGGAAGATCATCTTTCTCATAAGATTGATCATATTTCACAGAGTCAGTTGTCTCTAGTTCAAACTCGACATCTTTTTCAAATTTGTACTTTAAAGTCGAGTCGAAAAAACTAAAAATATTTGAAAGAGTCGTTTTACCAACACCATTCCAACCATAGATTAGATTGAACTTTGAAAACTCAGGGATATCAGCACTCCATCTAAAATTAGAATAAATGTGGAGATTTTTGATTTTGTTGACCTTTTTTATCTTCATTTAGTCTCCTAAGAAACATCCATGTGAGATAAAAAAATAATCCATTATTTTAATAATTGTCGGCCACCGATTCAAAATATTAGGTGGCCACTTTTGTATTCAACGTCTAAAAATGACGCAAATCTATGGCAATATTTTGGCATATTGAAAAGAAATTTATAAAGAATCCTTCTTTCTATTTTTCTCTTCAATCACAACCATCACAATGGAAAATAGAAACGACATTTTTACATACGTTAAATAATAAGTGGAAATACTGAGAATTGCTTTGTCATAACCTTTAAATATGTAGAGATATATAAAAATCAATAAAAACAATACTGCAAAAAATAGAAGTGATACCGCAACGTACTTAAAATATGAGATAAAAAGTCTTTTTAATAATGCCATATTCATATTTTACTCCAAAGGTATCATTTGCCAAATAGCAGCTTCTCCTGTTCCTATAAAGAACGTAGGAAGGGTTACATAGTTTGGCCTTATCATGTGACCAACACCAAAACTAGCCCCACCAAGAAGTGCTGAGACCCCAATAAGAGCTGCAGCATTTCCGGGATCAATATCTTCTCCTGTAGCAGCTAAAACCCCTAGTTGTGTTGTAGCATTTACAGCACCAAATAAAGCACCAGCACCAAAGGCGCCTGATGTTGAATTTACAGCTAACCTAGCGCCATTCGAGAACATACCTGTAGTTAATAAGCCCGTTGCTGACAAGGCTGCTCCACCTGCAATTCCTCCCACAAAGCTTAACCCTACACTTTTCCAAAAACCACTTTGAGAATATAGCTTACCTAGTTCTTGGGTGTCATACCCAGCAGCCATTTCAAATGCTGCCCCTGTAAACCCCGCCGTGGCTAAAGCTGTTAATCCTATAGTTGCTATAGTTCCAACAGATGCTGTCCCTAAAGCGTAACTTGCACCAATTGCAATTGCTGTAAAAATAAATTTTCCTGATGGATCAGTATATTTCATAGGGTTATTTACAGCATAAATATATTTATTATTTACTGTAGCAGGTATTTTCTTTTTCCCAGCGACAGGATCAACAGAAATGAAACGACCTATTGAACTGTCGTAGTAGCGAGCCCTGTAGTAATACAGTCCCGATTCCTTATCAAATTCTCTTCCAGTATAAGTGAAGTAAGGTTCAACAACAGGACTCGCACTTATATCATTCCCAGAATTATCCACTATTTTCAAAATTTTCCCAAAGGAACTATAGGCATAGTGCTGGACAAGATTTCCGCTTGAATCAACGATATCTTTTACCGATCCCAAAGCATCTTTAAGGTAAAAATAAGAACCAGTATTAGATGCCATCTTAGTAGATTTAATATCAACAGCAATTGTATCATCAGTTCTCAAAGTAGATTGGGTATAGACTGCAAGTGTCGAGTCGTTCTCATCAAGTTCAGCCAGAATCTCTTGACCATCGTAGATGTATTTTCGCTCAAAAGACTTTGAAGAGTCATTATGATCTTCAATCTTCTTGTGCATTCGCCTTCCAAAGGCATCATAAAAATATTCTGTCGTGTTATCAGTCGGTAAAAAATCGAATCTCTTTTCAA
>CEQY01007369.1_pt1 | contig 10305 bp, 9 predicted proteins | sample 361391 | NCBI WGS metagenome assembly CEQY01 (sample SAMEA2621075, study PRJEB7988) | marine metagenome | isolation source: saline water (ENVO:00002010), including
AATAAAGCACTAGATATGGGTGCTGTGGATACATTACTAATTTCAGAAGGTATGAGAAAGAATTCTGTCGATTTAGAATGTAGTTCGTGCAATCATACTTGGAAAGTTTCCCTCTCGAGAACTGATGAATTACCTAAATGTAAAGAATGTAATAGTAAGGATATCAAAGAAATAAGCAGTGTTTCGCTGATTGACGAACTTAGCACACTAGCCGGCAAGGGTAATTCCAATGTTGCTTTTGTTTCAACAGATACCGAAGAAGGTTCACAATTATTGCAAGGTTTTGGAGGTTTAGCTGCCATCCTTAGGTATCCAGTGATGTGATAATATGGAACTATTAAGATCTCATGTTGAACTATTGTTAGATAATGCATTATCCAATTTAGGTATCAATAATGATGCCTGGAAATCGATGATAAGCCCTTCGAGGGAAAGAGACATGGGCGACCTTTCTCTGCCGTGTTTTGCCTTTGCCAAACAATTGTCAATGGCGCCTCAAGATATCTCTGCCCAATTAGCGCAATCAATAATGCCTAACGAAATGGTCGGTGAAATTAATTCTACTGCCGGTTATCTTAATTTCAAAGCCTCACCTAAGTGGCTAGCAAATCAAATATTAGCAGGTAAGATTAGAATTGGAGATGCAACTGGAAAATCACCTACGGGTCACAAGTCAGTTTTGATTGAGCATACCTCAGCCAATCCCAATGGACCTTTTCATGTTGGAAGAGCGAGGAATGCAATTTTAGGAGATACTTTAGTCAGATTAAATCGCCTGCATGGCAACGAAGTACGTGCAGAATATTATGTTGATGACATGGGTAAACAGGTTGCAGTTCTTGCATGGGCATTAGAAAACTTGAGTGCCCAACGAGTTGATGAAATTCTTGCTGATAGAGAACCGGTAAACCCAGAATGGCAAAATAAACCAGACCATATGAGGGTTAGATGGTATCAAGCTGCTCAAGTTTTAAGAACTGATGATGTCGAAAAAGAATCTATAGAGCAAGCAATAGGCAAGATGGTTCACGCTAGTGAAAATGGCGATCAAGCCGTATTAGACGCCTTTGAAAATGCTTACCAACCTGTCTTAGATGGTATGTTAGAAACCCTAAGTAGGTTAAGAATCGAGTTTGATGAATTTACTAAAGAATCTATCTTTGTGACCAATGGAGATGTCAGTGAGGTAATGAATCAACTTAGTAAGTTAGAGATTCATGGAGTTGCTGAAAATGGAGCAGAATACCTAGACCTTGGAGCAAGAGGATTGAAAGGCAAAACTGAGTTTTACTTCAAGCGTGGCGATGGCAGTTCGCTATACGCCACAAGAGATATTGCTTACCATATTTGGAAATTTAAACAATCTGATAATCTAATCAATGTTTTAGGTGAAGACCATAAATTACAATCTAAACAAGTTTCAATGACACTAAAAGAATTAGGACAAAATAATCCCGAGGTATTATTCTACTCCTTCATTAAGTTACCAGAAGGTAAGATGTCCACAAGAAAAGGTAATGTTGTATTCATGGATGACCTGCTTGAGGAAGCAAAGGCGTATGCTGCCAATGTGGTAAGAGAAATCAGGGTCGATTACAGCGAAGAAATGATTGCTAAAATTGCTGAAGCGGTAGGCACCTCAGCAGTCCGATTTAATATTATCAAGGTTAGTCCAGACAAGGGATTCACATTCCATTGGGAAGAAGCATTATCATTTGATTCCGATTCAGCACCTTTCATTATGTACAGCCATACAAGAACCAAATCTATCGCTAAAAAGTGTGCAGAGATCGGTATTAAAATTGAAGATATTAATCAAACTGAAATATCGCTAGACTCACTAGATGAATGTCCAAATGGGCTATACAATTTATTGCGGTCAATATCGCTTCATAATGATATCTTGAAAAGGTCTGTTGAGCAAAACCGACCAAATTTATTTGCTAATCAAATGCTAAACTTAGCCAATTCCTACAATGGTTTTTATCGAGATTGTAAAGTTGTTGAAGATGGGGAAGTAAACACACTCTATCTAGCAATCTCGGAAATTGCTTCAAACATGTTGGAATCTGGTATGATTGGTTTGGGCATCCAACCACTAGAACAGATGTAATCAATGTGAACGATACCATCCATCTGGTAACGACATGGGGTCGACTGGAGTATTATCTTTGACAATTCTAATAATCTCCATTTTCAATGCCTCAAGCCCCACATTCTCCAGAGCAGAAATGGTCACATACCCAGTTGAATCAAGTAATACTGGTAATTCAGTGTACTGTTCTTCGCCTTGGTCTAGATACTCTTTTTCTGCTTCCACAACAACATCCCAATTTTCAGGCTTCTGCTGGTGCAAATCTGCCTTGGTTGAAACAACCATAACGGTCGTTTCAGCTAATAACTCCAAGATTTCTTCGAGCAAATTATTCTGTTCTTCAATAGTCATTCCACACTGTTCACTCTCATCAATCAAAAACAAAACTAATGAACCCAGGTTTTCTAAGGCGGAAATTGCTTGCATTTCAATATCATTGCGCTTTTCCATTGGCCGGTCTAAGAGACCAGGGGTGTCGACAAGTTGGTACTGTAATCTTCGAAAAGTAAAGTGACCAAGATGGATTCTTTTAGTGGTAAATGGATAATGATTTACTTCCATGTTACCTGATGATAGAGCAGAAATAAAAGCAGATTTCCCGACGTTAGGAGCACCACAAACGACAATACATGGTGAGAGTTGGTCAATGCTAGGAAGCCGCTTCAAAACCTCTCTTGATTCACTAAGCCACTTTAGTGATGGGCCAATTCTGCCAACCAAAGATGAAATTCTACCATAGGCTTCTCTTCTAGCCTCATGCATCAGCTCAATTTTTGCAGTTCGAATTATTTTTTTGGTGTTTTGAGTAGAGATATTAGAAATCTGCTTGGCTGCCCATTGTAACATTGAGAGATGATGTCGATAATCATCACAACCAACACATGCATCAATCATTGACACATCAAATTGAGGAGACTGGTCTAAGGAAGGCCACAAATTAACAGTATCAATTAGATAGGTTGCCAGAATATCAGAAGCGGTTTGAATCATTCGGTTAAGTTGTTTTCTTACTCTAAATACCCGATCACTATCATCGACCCTGTCAGCAGCCTTTCGTGCTCTTGCAAAAGCTTTGTCTAACAATTCTTCCTTAGTAAGAACTGTCGGCAAAGCTCGCCATGACACTTTCATAATATCCCCAATTCAATGCTGGCACTCAATAGTTGAATAATACATACCCTTGACAACAGGTAACGCAATTGATTTCAAGAGCGAGGTTAAAGTACGCTTGCCGTTAGGTTAGACCATGGCGAAGAAGAAGAGTGATGCAGGTTTACCAAAATGGGCCGTCCCAATATGGGAAAAGATGGGTTCACCAAGTATAGATGACTATCAGAGTGTTCATAATGGGGAATTACTTGAACGCAGGCACGGACTACGTAAGGACGATTTGGTAGAAGTTTTGCTAGATGCTAGAGCATTCAAAGAAGGTGATGATATCATTGTCAAAGGTCGTCTTCTATCCTCTGGAAAAACTAGTATTGAGATTCTTACAGATACTGGTGAAACCGTTTACCTAGCCAGAGATGTTATCGTAAAGATCAAACTAGTTGCTCATACAAGACCTGCTTATATCGATGACAAGGAATTATTAGCCTTTGAAAGAGCGGATATGAAGAGAAGATCATCACTACATGAAAAGGTCGAGAAAGAAGTCAAAGGTAGACAAGATGATTCACATTTGTGGGGCTGATTAAATGGCACTCAAAGATAACCGCTGTATACCGTGTGAAGGAGGTATTCCACCACTAAAAAGCGAAGAAATAACACCCTTAATACAACAAATCAATGATGACTGGACAGTTATTGCTGACCATCATATTGAGCGAGAATTCAAATTTTCAGATTTCCAAAATGCGCTTGATTTTGTCAATCAAGCAGGTCAGATTTGTGAAGATGAAGGCCACCACGCAGATTTTGAATTATCTTGGGGTCGAGTCAAAATTATGATATGGACTCACAAAATCGATGGTTTAACAGAATCTGACTTTTTCTTAGCAGCTAAAATTGATGACATATCATAGGTGTCGAGAGATGTCTAAAGTTCAAGATGTCCTAAACAGCCGAAGAACTGTATACAAATTCACCGAACAAGAAGTTGAACAAGATAAGATTGACCAAGCACTTCTAGCAGCCTCAAATGCACCTTGTCACAAGCATACTCATCCATGGAAATTTTTCATAATGGGAAAACAGATAAGACAAGAATTAATTCCAACTATTACCAAACTAGCTCAACAGAAATCCCAAAAAAATAATTCTAACGATTTGGCAAGGGATGTACAAAGAGCAGTAAACAAAATAGTTTTACCACCGGTAATAATTGCAGTAGCAAGTAAAAAAACCCCTGATGATGAATTTAGAGAAAAAGAGGATTATGCGGCTTCGGTTTGTGCCCTACAAAACCTAGTATTGTCATTTTGGGATAATGGAATTGGCAGTCAGTGGACTACTGGGGCAATTACTAGACATCAAGAAACATACTCTGCATTAACTATTGACTCTACTAAATGGGAAATTATTGGCTTTGTCAAATCTGGATATCCAGCAGCGGTACCTAAAGTTAACAAACTTTCAGTTGATGAAATTTCAGTTTACTTTGATTGATCAAAGTTTAATTGGCCTAGTTGCACCACATGCTTGGCATTTTAACAGTGTAGTTCTATCCTCTTTGATAAACATAGTATCTGGTGAAGAACATTGGCTACACATAATGTATGTATTGACGTAATTAACTATAGTTTTTTTAATCCTTTTTGGCGGTATTCTTCCTTTGAATCGAGCCCTTGGACCATCTCTAGAACCAGAGGTACCAAGGTCATTTAAGATATACTGGTAAACATGATTTTCATCCCTATCCATCATAGATACGACTTCATTGAAATTTCTTAGAATTGTGTTAGAACCCTCAATTAGAATTTGTGGCTCCGGCAATCGCCATCTTGATTTGCCAGAAATGTTATCGGGGATTTTGTCCCTGGCTCGATCTAACAATGACTCATAATCGAAGTCTGCCATGTATATTGGTCGGAGGTTTCGTTCTTCAATGCTTGGTATGCCAATCGACTAAACATTGGTGGTTTTGATGAAAGGTTTGATGAATGGTTGACCCATGGATGGTCTTGATAGAAATGGTGGTTAGTATCGAAGAATTACGCATGACTGCAATGAATCTACGCAAAGAAGGTTTGAACAGTCAACAAATTGCTGACGAATTATCTCTCTCTCAAGATACCATCTCATGGCTATTAGCAGGTAGCAAAGGCGAAGAAATGCCTAGTGATGTAAGGATTGGTTGGAGAACAATTGGTGTTAGACCAACGAGGATCTCCGCAGTTGGAACTATAATGGCAGATGTTGCTGATGAAGAATTAGGGTTTGATAACATTGACACAATAGTAGGTATTTCAATCAATGGAATCTCATTTGCCCATGAAGTTGCTAGAATCCTAGATTGTGAATTCACGGTATTCAGAACTACTGACATTGGAGATGGTTCTGGTTCTTTATCAAACAAGTATGGACAAGTTTCTGGAAAGAAAGTAGTAATTATTGACGATGTTCTATCCACTGGTAAAACAATGGTGAAAACTATCAAAGCAATCAAGGCTGCAGGTGGGGAAGTAGGATTAGTGATAGTACTAGTCAACAAGACAATGAGAAATGAAATCGAAGATGTCCCGCTAAGGGGCGTCATACGAGCAGTTTCTGTTTGAGGTGATTAGATGCACTGGGCTGATGTTGTTGCCCTAAATTTATCTAGACGAGGAACAAAACATATTGTATCAACTGGAATTACTCCTAGTGGTGAATTTCACATTGGCCATCTTCGAGAAATTCTGACTGGGGATATGATTGCCCGTGCCGCAAGTGAATCTGGTCTTGATGTTGAGTTTATTTTCATCGTTGATGATGCAGACCCACTCCGTAGAGTATATCCATTTCTAGATGATGAGTATGCCAAATTTATCGGCCATCAAATCGGTGATATACCTGCACCAAATGCAGATGGAAAACCGGATTATCAAAGTTATGAAGATAATGGTTGGAACTATGCTGATCACTTTTTGAATCCGTTCTTAGAAGCTCTTGCCACTATTGGAGTAAAACCAAGAATTGTCAAAAATCTAGCATCTTATAAGTCGGGGAAATTTACTGAATGTGCTAAAATTGCTTGTGACAATTCGGAGGAAATTAAAGAAATTATTGAACGAGTTTCTGGTCGAGAGTTACCAACTAATTGGTTCCCTTGGAGCCCATTAGATTCCAACGGGTCTCTAGAGGGCGTATCGGTTACTGGGTACGAATTCCCATTAGTACATTATACTGATAAAGATGGTAATAATGGATCATCTGATTTAACGAAAGGAGAAGGAAAACTCCCTTGGCGAATAGATTGGCCAGCTAAGTGGTCTTGGATTGGAGTAACATGTGAGGCTTTTGGCAAAGATCATGGAGCATCTGGTGGCTCATATGATACTGGGAAAGAAATCTCACAGTTATTCGGATATGATGCACCTCAGCCATTGGTTTACGAATGGATTAGCTTGAAGGGAAAAGGTGCCATGTCATCATCGTCAGGAAATACCATCGGCCCAATGGAAGCGCTTCAGTTAGTTCCTCCAGAAATTTTACGTTATTTGATTGCTCAATCTAAGCCTAACAAAGCAATAGAATTTGACGCAGGTATGAGTTTGGTGAACTTGGCTGATGATTACGAAAGAAATTCGTCAAGAGATTTTGTTAGCGAACTGTCTGATGAAACATTATCCCGTAGAAGACGTGTCCAGATTGAAGACGCTCAAGGAGCCATAAAACTCTCTACAATTGATAACGCGGATAGAACAAATAATTCCTCAGTTTCATTTAGACACTTAGCACTGCTTGCACAAACCAAATCTGAAGACCAATTGGTTTGGGATAGTCTAGGGTTAACTAAAAATGACCAACCATCTGACCTATTAAGAGACAGATTACAAAAAATGCGTACTTGGATTAGTTCTGAACATTTTCCAGATGAAATGAAAATAGTGATGATTGAACATATTCCTAAAAATTTACTAAGTGAACTATCTAGCGACGAAATTCAAGTACTGAAAAGACTGATTGAATTACTGGAGAATTGTGAATGGACAAGTGAAAGTATCAGCAACTCTATTGTTGAATCTGCTAAATCTATAGATAAATCACCAAGATTAGCATATAATGTATCATATGTCTGTTTGATGGGTAGCAAAAAAGGCCCACGTTTAGCACCTATATTGACAGAACTTCCCAAAATCAACATAATCAACCAACTAAGGCGTTGTATTGACTCATTTCAGTAACCTCACAATAGACTAATATTGGCTATTTCATTCCGTACCATTCAAATGTTAGGGGGATTCATCCCCAGCCATGGCCGGGGTTTACTGTCCTATCTGCGAAGCAGATGTCGAACCTGCTGCTAAATTTTGCCTATCATGTGGCCATGATATGCACGCTCAAGGTCCAATCACCTCCACAGGACACGATTTAAATCAACTTAAGGCGGTAATTCGAATGAGAGAAGACCTCTCAATGGCTGAAAAATTTGACATGATAGCGAAAATAGAAGAAGGGGCAAATCCAATAAAATTAGGAATTGCCGCTCCTGCGGAAGGAGAAGGAGTAGACTTATCCGACGCTTTTGGAAATGTCGAGTTGGAATCTCCAAGCCCAATTGTTACTATGGATTGGGGTAACTCACCAGCCGCTAATGCGGCAGTAAGAGCGGTAGTTAGAGGAACAAGTGCTTGGGACTTGATTCAAGACGGTAAATTAGACCTAAATGAAGGCATGTTTAGAACAGCCATGGATACTGGAATGGAGGCATCTACACACATTCACGATGTTGCAAGTGGAGAGCATGAGGGTATTGATCCTGATGCTATGAGAGCTATCCCTGTACTAAAGCCACCTAAGCGCAGTTTCTGTCCAAAATGTGGTTCAGACATTCATTCTAATACAATGCTTCAATGGAGAAAATGGCGAGATTCTGCTAGTGAAGTAGTTTCAATGCAACTTGAGGCTTCAATGGAAACTGCACTTATTCAAGTGGCATCTCATTACATCAATGTCATGCAAGCATTGCAAGATGAACGAGATGATGCTTGGGCCAAGATTGAGAAATCAGATCCAGTTAAAATCGAAAATAAGTTACGAGATAAACTTGAAAAAAGTATTCGCAAAGAATTGGAAAAGGAAATTCGAGCAGAATTGGAAGAAGAGTTTGCTGGAAAAGAAGTAGCCTCAGTCGCTAAAAAAGAGGAAAAACCAGCCGCTAAAAAATCAACTGCTAAGAAGACAACAAAGAAGGAAACTAAGCCTAAAACAAAACCAAAACCAAAGAAAGGCGGCGGTATGTTTGGCGCTAAAAAGGTCAAAAAGAAGTATGACGGCGAAGAAGGAGGTAAAGTTGATTGGTTCCTCAAAGATGCTTTAGATACTGTCTATGACCCGCATGGCACTGGAAAGGTTCTCAAACCTGCAACTATTCTTGCTAGATCATCTGAAGGTAATGTCAGAGTTAGAGATGTAGTACGCGTATACAGTTCAGAAGGTGAAGAAGGAATTAGTGAACTAGCTTGGACTAGCCCGTTTACTAGATACATTATCGAAGCCTTTGATGAATGTTGATACTAATAATTGACCTGTAACCTAACTGGTTCCATTTCACCTTTCATCATTGCTGCAATAGCTGCGACTTCCATTTCTGCACCTCTAATGGTCGTAACAAATGGAATATTCAATTCCACAGCAAGTCTCCTCATCATATTACCATCTCTTACTGCACCGCCAGAAATTGTTGGTACATTTACAATAAAGGAAATTTTACCCTGTCGCATTAAATCTAAAGCATCCGGATGCATTCTCTCCCTTATTCGATATACAACCTCTACGGGCACCTCATTTTCCCTCAGTATGTCAGCAGTACCCGGGGTTGCATAGATATTAAAGCCAAGTTTAATCAAATCTTTAGCGATTGGAACAAGGTTTTGTTTATCATCATCTCGAACTGTAAGATATACTCCTCCACCCTGTGCAACAGGAACTTCAGTTGCTAAACGCGCCTTTAGATATGCCACATCTGCGTCAGCATGTGAACCAAATACTTCCCCTGTAGATTTCATTTCAGGACCAGGTGCAGGGTCTAGACCTCGTAATTTGATAAATGGGAATACTGGTGCTTTAACACAAACATTTCCAGATGTTCTAACTGGTATTGTTTGTTTAGATAATGGAATTCCAATGGTTATCTTTGCCGCAATACGAGCCAATGGCAAACCCGATGATTTAGCCACAAATGGTACAGTTCTTGAGGATCTAGGATTTACTTCTAAAACATATAGAACGTCGCCCTGAATGGCAAATTGAATATTAAAACAACCAATTATATTGAGTCCTAAACCAATTTTAACGGTTTGTTCTCTTATCAATTCCAACATCTCATCTGAAATGTTTTGTGTAGGTATAAAACATGTAGAATCACCTGAATGAATACCTGCTTCCTCAAGATGTTCCATGATTGCTCCAATCAGCACCTCCTTACCATCAGAAGCGGCATCAACATCAATTTCTGTGGCATGTCCAAGATACTCATCCACAAGTAGTGGTTTATCTGGTGCAAGATATGCCTCTGCTAGATAAGCATCTAGCTGTTCATCATTTGAAAGAATCTCCATACCTCTTCCTCCCAAAACATATGAAGGTCTAATCAAAACCGGATAACCTATTTTCTCTACAGCATTTCTTACATCGTTGGAAGTCAAACCAGTTGCTCCTCTAGGCATAGTAAGACCTGCTCGTTTGGCAAATTTCTCGAATCTCTCTCTGTCACTTGCCTCATCTATTGCATCACATGAAGTTCCGGCAATTTGCAAATTTAATCCAGATTTGGATAATTCAGGAAGGCGTTTCTCCAGCGGCTGCGACAAGTTAATCGCAGTCTGACCTCCAAATTGTAACAAGATAGCGTGTGCTTGTTCTCTTAGCAAAACCTCAGTAACGTATTCAAGAGTAAGTGGTTCAAAGTAAAGGCGATCAGATGTATCAAAGTCTGTAGAGACGGTCTCAGGATTATTATTGATTAGAATCGCATCTTTACCAGCCTCTCTAATAGCCATTACGGCATGAACACAACCGTAGTCAAATTCAATTCCTTGACCAATTCTTATTGGCCCACTACCAAT
>CEQY01396295.1_pt1 | contig 10303 bp, 5 predicted proteins | sample 361391 | NCBI WGS metagenome assembly CEQY01 (sample SAMEA2621075, study PRJEB7988) | marine metagenome | isolation source: saline water (ENVO:00002010), including
ACACTGAAGGATATTAAAGAAAAAAGCCTGGTGACTTTAAAAGAATACGATCCTACGTTACCTTTCAAAATGGTGAGGTTTGATCAATATGATGCTCTTGAAAAACAAGATTATCCGAGTAATGTTAGAGTCTTTATGCCAAAGTCAGACTCCTTTAGAGATAAGGAGTATCTTTGTTTTTCACTTTATGCCAAACCAGATAAAACTCAATTCAAATTGATGGTTGATAAAATTAAAGGATTTATCGAAGAGGCTAAGCCACAAGTAACTGAGAATGAAAGAAAATATAAATCGGCAAAGGAACAGGAACTTTTTGAGGCTCTCAAAGAAAAGACAATAGAATACTATTGGTATGAACCATATTTTGGAATCTATTTGGGTGGAGATTTTTTAATTGATACTGAATACAGTGCAGATGCGCGAAAAAAAATTAAAACCAAGTTTGATGCAGTCTATGAGTCTTTTAAGACCAGGTACTTTACCACCTCTGAGAATTCTCTACGATCACTTGTAAAAAATGATATCGTCATCGATATTCAAAATATTATTGAGAAACAAGGTTATCCTACGCATTTGACACCCTTCACCTTGGACAGATCGAAGTTACCTCAGAATATTTTAAGAATTGATAAAAAAATTAATGAGATTCAATTGATTATTGTTTTTGGTGTGAATGGTTCAAGCATGAACAAAAAAAATGAAGCTATCATTATGGATTTTGTAGATAAATCTCAAGGAAATATTCTGTAAATTTAGTTTGAGCAAAAAAAAAGGGCCACCTAAGTGACCCTTCCTTAACTATAGTTTAGTTTTTTATAAATTGATACCAGCTGAAGAAAGAGCATTTCCGTGAAGCTCTTTGATTAAAGCTTTTGTATCTTCAGTAGAAATTTCAAAGTTAGCTGCAGCTTCATTTACAAGTGCATCTAGAGCTTCATTATTTCCAACCTGAGCAGCACCAACAGCAGTTACGATATCAGAAGGATTAATCCCGTACATTCTTTCAGCAAAGTCTGCAATATCAGTCTCTGATCTATCTTCAAGAGCTGTGAAGTCTTGAACATTCTTAGCTACTTTCATAGCTTGATCATGACTCATATTAAACTCATCAGCATAATGAACGGCCATTCTTTCTAATTTAACTTGCTCAATATCTCCAACAACAGAAGCAACGTCTAGCTCAGACTTAACTTTTTCTCCTGCAACATTGTAGTATTCCCAGTAACAATCATCATAAAGGTAATATCCCCAAGCATCATAAACTGCATAACAGTTGTAATACCAATCTGGTGCGTAGTAATAACCTCCGCCTCCAGAACATGAAACAAGCGATCCTGTTAGGGTAGCGATTGCCAAAGCATTCATAAGTAGTTTTTTCATTAACTTCTCCTATTTTCTTCCTGTGGTGTTGCTCTCTATTTATTTAACTGAGAGATCATACATTGTCTTACAATTAACTCATACATTTTCTTACGTAAATTTGGCTTAAAATGGTGCCATTGTGACCACAAAATAAACTTCAACTTACTAATTCATGTCTCGTCAACACTTTATAAAAAGCTTTTATCGATTTACAGTCAATCTGTCTAAGCTTGAAAGAGACTTGTGTATTATTTACAAGCTTAAGGGAAGAAATATAATCTGATTCTCTGCAGCGCATACGAAGGCAAGGGACTCACTATCGTTTGAGGCAATTTTACCAATACTCTCACAGCCACCAATCGCTAAGGTCCTAAAAGAGGCAAGGCTTACGATACCTCGGTCGGGGATATAGCGAAAGACTTCGCTGGTGAAATTAGGAGCTTCTCTTGCCGGAAGATAGAGGCCTTCAAAATGAGAAATAGGTTCAAATCTTCTTCGGGTAGCATTAACTTTTGACTCTCGATAAAAATGAGATTCACTTTCTCTGTCAAAGACCGCAATTTTATGATCAGTTTGATAAAAAACGGTATTCTCTCCAACGGTCTTAACGAATTTAATATTTTCATTTTCAAAGATATTTGAAAGCCTAATGAGCTCACTTCTAAGGTTTTTATCTTGGAGATAGGTTTTGAAAATAAGCTGTGAGCCTCCATTTGAGCTTTCGTTAAAAAATCCATGGGAGGAATGAGTTTCGGATAAGTCCACTAAAGGTAGTGGTCTAGGCTCAAAGAGATCAAAGAATTGATTAAGTTCTACATTGGTTTGAGAAATTACTCCATTATAGACTTCAAATAAAATATAATTCTTTAAAAAACCAACTCCCTCGCTACCTATGAAAAAGGCCCGACCTGCAGCTAACTCTTGCTTGGATTGGTAGAGAAAGTGAAGGGGGATAATCTCTTCATTTATACTTTCATTTTGTAGGCCAAGCTCGGGGTCTAGATAATAAACATAATTCGAGGTTGGGTTTCTAGCAGGTTCCCAAGGAGAAGCTGGAGTTTCTGTTCCGTTTTCACCAAAACCAATCCAATAGGGAACGAAACGATCTGACTTTTTGAGCCACTTAAATTTTCCCGGAAGAAATGTCTTCTTATTGTCATATTGATTATTAGGAGCGATAAAAATTCGTTTCGGTGTAAGATCCTCTTTGAAGGCAATAAATTTGGATGTTTTATTACCGTCACGATCTGTCACAACATAAGTCACAATATAATCTTGGCTTCCATCAATATCCACATCAAGTTTTGAGAAATTAAGAAAAACGGGATTCACATCACGAAGAGTTAGCTTCCTTCCTAATTTGTACTCCTCACCATCAAAGGCAAGGATCGCTATTGAACTCGTATTGTTTTCAGTGGTCACCGCAAGAAAATCAGGTCTAGAGCTAGGTTCCGTTATTTGTTCAAAAGGTCTTAAAATCGTATTTTGCCCTAAATCACCCTCAAGCGATTCGATCTGGACCTGTTCGTCTTCTTTAAGGTTGGGACGTATGACTCTTACAATATTGGCCCTTACTATAAACTCATCATCTCTAAGCTTTAGGGTAAATCTTTGTTCAGACTCCAGGTAACTTTGGATAGTCAAACCAAAATCAATTTCGATTGTTTCATTTGAGTCAATTTGAGCGATGGTTTTTTGTGAGTTTTGCACGATTATATCAGACGAGCTTGATATCAGCTCTACAGGTATTTGAGTTTGCGTCTGTCCTAAATTTTTAATTTTGATACGAATATTATTTTCAGCTTCCGTCTTATATAAAATAAGTGCCGCTTCTTTGTGAGCAGGGTAGAGAAAATAATCAGGCTTTGCACTTAGCGCCTTTTTGTAATCGACGTTACCAAATCTAATATCAGATTTTTCTTTTTTGTCTCTAGCACCCTTAAAGAGTTTTATTTTGGCCTGATTCGCGCTAAATCCTCTACTCATAAGTTTGGCCACCATTCCACTGACCAGCGGGGCTGCCTGGCTGGTACCCGACATAAATTCATAATTATAATCTTGGGTGAAGAGTCTTGATCGTATTTGAGTCGGCCAAGTACTTAGTATATCAACTCCAGGCGCAATTAAATCTACTGATGTTCCGCGGTTAGAAAAGCTTGCAAGTTTACCGGTTTGATCATGCGCGCCCACGCAAATAACGTCATCGTAAGCACATGGATAGCTGATATCGGAATGAGCGTCGTTTCCGGCAGCAACGATAACGGCAACTCCTTGCTGGTTTGCTAGTCTAATCATGTCTCGCATTAAAGTTGTTTCAAATTGAAATCTCCAACCCAAAGAGAGATTGATAACTTTAGCTCCATTCTTAAGGGCGTATAAAACCCCTTTAGCAATATTATCAATCGGATTGTCTGTCGCAGAGTTCATCGCTACTTGAACGGGGAGAATTTCAACGTTATCAGATATCCCATTAATTCCAGTCCCATCTTTGGGAGCGGCAATAAGTCCTGCGATATGTGTCCCATGTCCGATTTGATCGTCCATTTCAGGATTCCCAGTCACTTCAACTCCAGGATAAGAAGAATTAGTGACACTCCACCCGTGACAGTCCAGAGGGTAGCCATCTCCATCCGAGTCTCTTGTGGCAAAATCTTGATGGCACTCACTATTTTCACGGCTTCTATCTGATAGGCATTGCTTATACTCTTGAAGCAATTGGCACTCTTCATCCTTCTTTACAATAAGATGTCTTAATTCAGGGTGAGAAATATCGACACCACTGTCAATAACGGCAACTCGAATTTTAGTGGTTTGCTCACTAGTATCATGGAGATTTTGAATGTCTTCACCGGCTACGGCTTGAATCTCTTGTGTATCAATATCGGTAATTCTTCGAGTGATAACTCCACCTGGATTGTTTAAATACCATTGATAGGATCTATAATCATAAAATTCAATATTTTGCACGGGCTCTAGCTTATAGTTTGGATACTTGGCCTTGAGGTCTTTAATATTTTTATCTGATGAAATACGAGAGACTTGATAATGAATACCAAGATTCTGAAGGCTCTTTAATTCATGTTTTGAATAGATTGTCTTGCCACCGTGAATAGATTGATCCACAGGGTGATAGACATAAAAATCCGCAGCTAGGAGGTTAGAAGTGAATAATAAGGCGAGTAAAATTAGCTTCATGTTACATCCCCGGTGTGTAGTTGAGAGCTCTCAGCTCATAGGGTGTAATATTAAGAACACTACTAATTTGATCGAAGATCCCTGTTCCGTATTCAGTATTATAGCGGCCGAAGGTATTGGAGATATAGTCCACATATCCTCTCTCGCTATTTTCTAGAAAGCCTGTCACTCGTGTTGAGGCAAAAAAGTTTTGATCACTGATATATTGAAGAACTTTTTGTCTATCAAAACCCTCTAAAAGCATAACGAGAATATAATTAAATTTTTTCACTCTCAATTTTTTGTCTTCTGGAAGACCTGCTCTTCGAAGTCTCGTAATTCTTTTTACGGGAGTAGGGATACAATTTCTATTGGTACCTATTCTTCTTCTACCACCGACATAACGGCTGCGACGAGAACAATAGCGATTCCATTTTTCTTCCCCAAAAAGGGCTCTTAATTTTTCTAACGCCTGATAATGGGAGGAATCTAGTATCTCTCTTTCAAACTTTTGATAGAACTCTGGGTAAATAATAAAAGTAGATTTTATTTCAAAACCTTTTAAAGGTCCAATTCCGCGAAATTGGGTTCGGTCAATATGGTAGTTGACTTGAGTTTGATCAAAAAGCCATTCTATCCAATTAAAAATATCATTTAAGGTGCTAGCTCCAGCACTCCATCCTCTCCATATATAGTCTATTTTAGTTGTGATTCGATTAGCACTTGCATCAGGACTTATATCCCCCTCGGTAACATAATATCTCGATTTACTGGTCCCTTGAAATGTTCTTCCTGGATCGCTATTTCCTGAACCTAGGTTTAAAAAACGAGAAAGACTGGAAAGAATAGAATTAGCGAATCCGAAAAAATTTCTTCCATTTCTTCTCATTGAACTCGTTGCAAAGAGAGTCTTCTTTCGTTGCTCTTCTGTAAGGTGAGGGTAGTCAGAGGCAGGAAGATCTATTTCAACATTATGATCCATATAAAGACTTTCTGATTTATACCAAAGCATTTGCAGGGTCGTTAAGGTTCCTCTGACATCATGATTTAAAGTGATGGGATCAAAATGTTCGTCCATATAAAAGGTATTGTTTGATACGAAAAGCTCACGTAGGGTTTTGAGAGTTATGAGTTTTCTACTATCATCCACTCCCTCAGTTGGAATTTTGTATATAAGAGTTTCCTGCTCTCCATCAAACCATTTTTTTGTCCCTCTAAGAACCTCAATAAAATAATTCAAACTTAGTGATAATTGCCGATTAAAATTCTTTTGTCTTTGAAGTGAAACTTCTATATAACCATCTTTTTTTCTGATAAATACGGCACGTACAAAACCCTTAAGAGCTTCGGCACCAACGGAAAGAGTCAGAGGTTGTCCGAGTACTGGGTCAAGAGGCAAGGATGCATTCCCCATACCAATCAGATTAATACTATCACTGATGATAAAAGTCTCGTTGTCAGCCAGCTCTTTAAGAAAATCATCTAAACTTTTTGTTTTTAAATCTTCTATCTCTGCAAGACATTCTTCTTCTCTTTCAACTGGAACGAGAAGGATTATGCTCTCAGGAGTTCCCGTCGCTATTAATTCTTGGCGTCTGGATCTTGCCAATTCGATTGCTCCTTCTACCGCGGTATCAAACTTAATATAAACAATAGGCTCTCCATTGAGCTCACTTTCTTGAACTGTCACTGTATCAGTCAAAGAACATTCAAATTCAGTCTTAAGAATATTTCCCACTTGCTTCATCAGTCGGGGAACCAGGATTCTCTCAACTTCTTGGCTGGTCGCAGTCTCTAAGTCTGGCATGGCCCTTACGTGGGAGTAAGTTCTAGAGAATCCTACACTCGCTGAAACTGAAGGAGTCACTCTATTATTTACACCTGTGATCATGGAGTAGACGCCTAAGTTTGCATCAGCTTGAACGGAATCAACTAATTGAATAGGTGCGACGCTTTCTTGATATTGACCAAAAACAACATTCCTTCTAGCCGATGCATTTACATAAGCGGTTGGGTAAGTGAATACTGATAGTGGTAAACTACCATCCACATTTCCATTATTAATTCTAAAATCTGCTATTTCATCTTGGATATTCTCTACCGCATCGTTGACACTGACTCCGGGAACAATTCGGTCTATAGCTTGATCCAGTACTTGGCTTAAAGCATTGTAAGTGGCCTGAGTTCTAAAGAGCCTGAATAACTCTCGAAACTCGTAGGGTGAATCTGCATCTTCTCTAAAGTATTCCACCACTCGATTAGGGTAGGCATTTCCTGTTAATTCTCCGGATTGGATATTTCCCAAAGATATTTGAGAATTCGTGTTAAATCGTTGAGGTAGACTTAAATGCTGTGACAATGAATTGATACGAGATTTTAATTTGTGCTCAATAAGCCTGGCAATGTCATAGGGATACCCTGCTCCTTGAACAATTTCGTGAATATCTTGGGATGTCATGACTTGGTTGAGCCTCGATGTCATCCATTTTAGATCGTCTAATGAAACATCTCTGAATTGATTAGCGTAGGGATGAGTAAAGGTTAAAAATCCGTTAAAAACTCGACCTATTTTTTCATCTATTCCATTGATCGACTGAGGAAAGTCCGTCAGAGTGTATATCGCTAAAAGTCCTCGAAAAACTCTTCTTTGCTTTTGACGTTCTCGGTTCATCACTGGAATGTGAATATTGACGTTTTTTAACTCCGCAGGCTCTATAGTGATATCTTTAAGGTTTAGAACATTATTTTGGGTTTCAGTTGCGACCCAGCGTGATCTTGCTGTTAGTGTTTCCTCGCCAAGTTTTTCTAGGAACGCCGTTTTTTGCTCTCTAGAATTAAAGCGAATTGAAGCAGACTCCAGATAGCGTGGAAGTGCTATATCGTAGCCGAGTTTTCTTAAAAGTCCCGCCCTTAAAATATTGGTATGGTTATCTAGTGAAGCTGTGATGACAAATCGCTGACCTTGGTGCGAGACCACCGCCCTAAAAAACTCAGTGGGTGAGCGCTTATATTCTTCAAACCTAAATTGATTGCTCGTTGGATTTAATATTTCTAAAGGTAGCTTTTCATTTTTCCAAAGAGAACTCTCATAGGGGTTTAATTGAGCCAGATTAACTCCTCGTTGGTCTAACTCGAGTGCTTGGTAGGAATCAATCCTATTACCTTGGTATATCAAGTCCTCAGCTGGTCTTTTGGACTGATCTTCAGGACTTAATGGAATGCTGATTGAGCTTCCAAGTACCTGAAAAGACAAGCAAAAAAGCATGAGAAATGATAAGCGCAAAATCATAAACGGTTTATAACACATAATGTTAGGGTGAGGGGGCAGGATTGTTATTTTTACCGATATTTTAAACTCAAAAATAAAAAAAGGGCCTGAAAATCAGGCCCTGGGGAGAGATTGTATTGCTATAAGAAAGTATAGCGCTTTTTCGTTATTTGATCATTTGAAGTGACCAAAACCCGTGCCCAACATCTTCTGGGTGTGGTTCATCACTTACTGGTTGAACTCTTGCTCTTGCCCCTCTTAAAAAGGCTGCATTTGAAGAGATTTTTAGAGAGTGAACTGGCTTATCTAGCTTTAGTTGGAGAGTTTTCATCCTATTCTCAAGTGGTAAAACGATAAGTTCATTTTCATCAACTTCAATGGCAATTTGCGCTTGATCCTCTATCCCTTGCGCTCTCAATTGCAAGACTTTGATTTTTTCGCTGGACTCAAGCATGAGTTCTTGTTTCAAATCAATTTTTTCACCTTCGAAGATATAAGAATTAACTCGTGCACTTATTACACTTTCATGGTGAGTAATAACTCTAGCATTTTGAACCGCATTGGCCTGTTGTAGAGGCATAGCGAATAAAGCTGTGAGAAAGCATTGGATTAGTAAAATGCGGATCATTGATGAAATTGTTAAGCTCATTTTTTCCCCTTTGCTTGTCCCTCTGTGATTGTACGCACCCATAATTTAAGTACGCGTTTCTTGATTACCTTTGTGCAACCTTTGTGCCAGTAGGATTAAGTTTAAATAAAATTGCTTTTTTTCGTGGGATAGATTAACTTAAACACGCAAAAACAGGGGAGTTTAGCAGTTGTTTTGCCGAATCTAAATCGGTAAATTTAGCCGGATGATAAATGACACTAGGGTCAATTTGTTACCGATAATTTCACTCAAGTAATCCTTTGTTGGCACCGATAAGCTTTAAAACCATTATAAAAAGGAGTCATTTAATGGCTAAGACAGCGAAACTAGATCTAGGCGAGACCACTATAGACCTTCCAGTTATTGAAGGAACTGAGGGCGAGAAAGCCGTCGATATCTCTAAATTGAGAGCGCAGACTGGTTATATTACTTATGATAACGGATTAGGTAATACGGGAGCGTGTCTTTCAGATATTACTTTTATTGATGGAGAAAAGGGAGTTCTGAAACATAGAGGTTATACGATTGAGAATCTTTGTGAAAAATCCAGCTACCTTGAAGTCTCTTATCTAGCCTATTTTGGAAAGCTTCCAAACGCTGACGAACTTAGCGCTCTTAAGGCACAAATAAAAGATGTTTCAAAAATCCCAGATGGTATTAAAGCGCTAATCAAATCTTTTCCAAAAGATGCTCATCCGATGGGGATTACATCAGCGGCTATGGTTGCACTTTCTGGATACTATGGACATTTAACTGACTCGGATCTCACCGATAAACAAAAACAAGAAATTTTTCCCCTTATGCTGGGCCAGCTAAAAACTATTAGTGCTGCGGTATATAGACACGGACAAGGAAAAGAGCTGATTGACCCAGATACTTCTCTTGATTACACATCAGATTTTCTTTATATGATGACGGGTGAAAAACCGAATGTTGATGTCGCAAAGAGTTTAGACGTTCTTCTTATACTTCACGCTGATCACGAACAAAACTGCTCGGCATCAACGGTAAGGGTTGTTGGATCTTCAAAAGCTAATATTTTTGCTTCAATCTCCGCGGGTATTGACGCTCTATGGGGACCTCTTCACGGTGGAGCTAATCAAGCCGTATTGGAGATGCTAGAAGCCATTCAAAACGATGGTGGAGGATACGAAAAATTTATCGCCAAGGCTAAAGATAAAGAAGATCCATTCAGACTTATGGGATTTGGACACAGAGTATATAAGAACTTTGATCCTAGAGCGAAAGTTATTAAGGGTTATTGTGATGTGGTACTGGAAAAATTAAATGTTCAAGATCCTCTTTTAGAAATTGCAAAAGGATTAGAAAAGACAGCTCTACAAGACGAATATTTTGTGAAAAGAAAGCTTTTTCCAAACGTAGATTTCTATTCTGGAATTATTTATAAAGCGTTAGGAATCCCTACTAATATGTTCACAGTTATGTTTGCACTAGGGCGTCAACCTGGTTGGATGGCACAGTGGAAAGAACTTATTGAGCAAGACGGGTTTAGAATCACCAGACCTCGTCAAATTTATCAAGGTAAGACAGACGAAAAACTCTAGTCTGTTTTTTATCATAACAGCACTAAAGGCTCGATTTATCGGGCCTTTTTTTATGTCCATATCAAAACATCGTGAATTATTTATACACCTTCTGGTGCAGACTCAAAGTATCTTCTATAAAGTCATTATTTGGAGGATACTATGAAGTCTGGGTTAATTATTTTCCTATTAATGAGCACCTCTGCGTTTGCACAAGTCGTCAATGTCAATTGGGTTTATCATCCCACGAAATGTGTGGCTCAAACGACTTGTCCTGATGGGCGAGTGATTTCTTGTTCCACTGTT
>CEQY01201754.1_pt1 | contig 10254 bp, 8 predicted proteins | sample 361391 | NCBI WGS metagenome assembly CEQY01 (sample SAMEA2621075, study PRJEB7988) | marine metagenome | isolation source: saline water (ENVO:00002010), including
ATGATCCAAGAGTTTTACCGTTTGGTAGGTTTCTTAGAAAGTCTAAAATTAATGAGCTGCCTCAATTATTAAATATTTTGCTTGGCGATATGAGCGTTATTGGCCCAAGACCTCTTACAAAAAAAAACTATAGTGCATATTCTGATTTATCTCAAAGGATAATATCTAATGTTAGACCAGGACTTTCAGGAATTGGATCAATTGCTTTTAGAGGTGAAGAGGAGCTGATGCAGGAAGCTGATACATCAGAAAGTTTTTACTATGAAATTATAGCCCCCTATAAAGGATCTTTGGAGGAGTGGTTTGTTCAGAACAAGAGCTTAAAGATTTATTTTTTTTCGATTTTCATAACAATATGGGTAGTTATATTTCCTAATTCGAACATTTTATGGAAATTTTTTAAAACTCTTCCTGCTCCACCTACTCAACTAGAGAATGCCCTCAACTATATTTCGAAATGACAGATTTTATAAATAATAGTAACAAGGAGCCTTTCAAAAGATTGAGAGAATTTTACGAAAAGGCTTATTTAGCCAAACAAGATAATATTGAAGCAATAGCCATATCATCATACTCCGAAAAGAAAAATGAAGTAGATTCAAGGTTTGTTAATTTAAAGATAGTAGATAATGAAGATCTAATTTTTTTTTCTAACTATTTATCTCCTAAAGCAAATCAGTTTCTTGAGCATAATCAAATCTCGGCTCTTATTTTTTGGTCTAAAATTAATGTTCAAATAAGGTTCAAAGCAACTATAAAGAAATTAAAAGAGGATATTTCTGATGAATACTTTATCAAAAGGTCTGAAGATAAAAATGCATTAGCAATTAGCTCTGATCAATCTAGGCCAATTAACTCTTTTATTGATGTTGAGAATAAATTTAAAAAAGTATTTAAAAACAATGATTTAAAAAAGCGTCCAGTTTATTGGGGCGGGTATTCGTTTAAGCCATATTATCTTGAGTTCTGGGAAGGTAATAAATCGAGATTAAATAAAAGGGAGGCTTATTCATTAGAATACAATGATTGGAAAAAATTTTTATTACAGCCATAAAATTCTTTGCGAATTTGCTTATTTAGTTTAAAATCATCATCTCAATGCGCCCTATGTATCTATTGTTTAATTAATAAAAATCTCAGGAAAGTCAAATAGTTTCAAATAAAAATAAAACTCCTATAAATAATAAAATAAGTGCTTCTGAAGTGATGCTTATTGACCACGAGGGTGTGAAAAAAGGAATAGTTCCAATGGATATAGCGCTAAAAGAGGCCAGCAAATTATCTTTAGATCTTGTTCAAGTATCTGCAAAGGATGCTAATCCAACTGTTTGCAAGATAATGGATTATGGAAAAATGCTTTTTTCAAAGAAAAAAAATAATTCTGCATCAAGAGTAAAATCAAAAAAGACAATCCTTAAAGAAATTAAGTTTAGACCTAGTACTGATATAGGAGATTACAATATAAAACTAAAAAAGATTAAAAGCTTTATTCTTGACAAAAATAAGACTAAAATTAGCGTCCGTTTTAGAGGTAGAGAAATATTAAACAGTGATTTAGGCCTAGATCTTTTAAACAGAGTAAAGAATGACCTAACGGATATCGCTCAGGTTGATCAAGAGCCTTCTCTTGAAGGTAGGCAGTTACTAATGATACTTTCTCCTCTTAAACAGAATTAAAGTGTATATATGGGTTACAAACTAAAGAAACATTCAGGCGCATCTAAGCGCTTCAAGAGGACTGGAACATCTGTTAAAAGCAGAAGTGCAGGAAGAAATCATATTCTTTCTAAACAGTCAACAAAGAGAAAAAGACATAACAGAGGACTGAATAAGTTGAAAGGAACAACACTTAAAGTTGTTGAAGGCTTAATTAAATAAGATGCCTAGAGTCACCAAATCAAGAGTTGCAAAACAAAAGCATAAAAAGATGCTTCAATCTACTAAGGGACATTATGGAGCTAGAAGTAGGCTGTATAAAACTGCAAAACAATCTAATATTAAATCGTTGCAGTATGCATTTAGAGATAGAAAAAATAAAAAAAGATCATTCAGATCTCTATGGATTTCTAGAATTAACTCAGCTTCAAGAAACTTAGGAGTTTCTTACTCAAAACTTATAAATGGTTTGGTAAAAGAAAATATTACCATTGATAGGAAGATTTTATCAGACCTTGCTGTTAACGATACCTCAACTTTTGAGAAGATCGTAAAAACTGCTGTCAAATAAAACTCAATGTCTGGTATGGACAATATAGAGCCACCTGTTCTTAAAGAAGATTTAGGCTCACTTCATCCAATCAATCAAACCAAAGATTTCCTTTTAAAGCTTCTGTCTGAGCTTGGCTTTAAAGAAGTTCAGGGACCAGAGATAGAGACTGAGGAATTTAATTTCGATATGCTTAATATCAAAAAGTCTCATCCCGCAAGACAAATGCATGACACTTTTTACCTAGATAACAAAAAAAAAGTTCTTAGAACGCACACATCACCTGTTCAAATTAGGAGTATGCTTAAATCAAAGCCTCCCTTTGCATTTAGTTCAGCAGGAAAAGTTTATAGAAAAGATGATGATGCTACCCATCTACCCATGTTCCATCAAGTAGAGGGTATCTATGTAGATCAAGATGTAAATTTTGCAAATTTAAAAGATCTTATTCATAAGATTATATTAAATATATTTAGTGATGATGTTGAGATTAGATTTCGTCCATCATATTTTCCATTTACTGAACCCTCAGCAGAGGTAGATATTTTATCTAAAAACGGAAACTGGCTTGAGATACTCGGATGTGGGATTGTAAATCCAATTGTATTAGATAACTGTAAAATTGACTCAGATAAATATTCTGGATTAGCATTAGGCTTAGGCATTGAGAGAATCGCGATGCTTAAGTATGGGGTAAATGATATAAGAGAATTTTATAAATCAAACTTGGATTTTTTAGGCCAATTTAAATGAAATTTGCTTATCAAGATCTCTTAGACTTTCTTAATGAGAAACCATCAAAAGATGACCTTTCTGAAAAGCTTTTTCACATAGGTCATGAGCATGAAATTTTTGATGACATATTTGATATGGAAATTACACCCAATAGAGGCGACTGTTTGTCGTTAATTGGCTTATCAAGAGACTTAAATTATTTCTATGGCTGCAAAGATTTTTGTAAAATTTATGATGAAGATATAGGAAGTCTTGACCTAAATTTTAAAAACTTATCAGCAAATTCCTGTCCAAAAGTTACCTTTTTGGAGATTGAAATAGATCAAAATATTTCTTCTTATGAACCATATTTAGAGAATTATTTTTCGAAATTAGGCAACAAAAAAACAAACTTCTTCACAGATGTTTCTAACTATGTTTCATATGAACGAGGTCAGCCTACGCATTGCTATGATAGAGAGTCTCTAGGTAATAATTTAATTTTCGATAACCGGACTTGCCAAGAGAGTTTTAAAACACTACTTGGAGATGAAATACAATTGGAAGATGAAAATTGTATTTTTACCACTGAGGATGAAATTATTAGTCTTGCAGGTGTTATGGGAGGAGAATCATCTTCATGCTCTAAGCAAACAAGAAAAGTCTTGGTAGAGTGTGCTTACTTTCATCCAGAAAAAATTATAGGAAAGTCTGTCAAATATAACTTGAGATCTGATGCTGCTCATAAGTTTGAAAGGGGTGTAGATATTGCATATCAAGAAACAACCTTGAGAAGGTTTATAAGTATTGTTGGGGAACATGCCTCCATTAAAAGCTTGAGCATGAAAGCTTTTGTTAGTAATGATTTTGAAAATAAATATCTTTCAATAGACACAAAAAAAATTAATAAAATTCTAGGTACAAAACTTATAGAAGAGGAATATTTAAACTATCTTAGGAAGCTAAGTTTTGAGATTAAAGATAAAATAAAGGTTCCTTCATTCAGACATGATATTTCATCACAAAATGATTTATCAGAAGAAATAGCTAGAATAATAGGATTCAATAATATAAAAAGTATTCCATTAAAACTGAATACTGATTTAAATTCTCATGAAAATAAAGTTTCAAAGCTTGAAAATTTTTTAGTTGAGAAAGGTTTTTCGGAAGTTATTAATTTCCCATTCACTACAAATCAAGAAAAGGAATCAATCCATATTGATAATCCATTAGATTCAAATAAAAAAAACTTAAGAACTTCATTAAAAGATTCCCTTTTAGAAAATCTTCTCTTCAATGAAAGAAGGCAAAAAGACTCTATTAAGCTTTTTGAAATAAGTGATATTTACTCAAATAAAGATAATGATCATCAAGAGAAAAGGTTAGGCATTATTGTAAGTGGAAGATGTGGTAACAATTATAAAGATTTTTCAAGAAAGCTTGATAAAAAATTCCTAAATGAAGTTTTAAATTTAGGTAATGATATTTCAGTCTTTGACATCCAAGAAATACCAAGAGATAGTCTCAAAACAAAAAAGAAAGAAAAAATATACTACGCTGAGATTTTGATTGAAGATATCCCCATTAAATTCTTTGAAACTTATAAATTAGCTAAACCTAATATAAATTTTATACAGTATGCTCCAATATCAGAATTCCCCTCGAGCACACGAGATTTTTCTTTCTCGATAAGTAATCTTGAACAATATAATTCTGTTATTTCTTGCATAGATAATTTTCAAGATGAAAATCTTAAAGATTCTTTTATCTTTGATTTTTATGAAAATGAAAAACTCAAAGAGGTAAAAGTAGGCGTTAGACTAGTTTTTCAATCATCTTTGAAGACACTATCCGATGAGGATATACAGAAGAGTATAAAAAATATTTTAAAACCAATTATCAATTTAGATGGCGTTTTTATACCAGGATTAGAATTAAAATAGCTTTCAATAACTATTTCAAACAAAAAAATGTAAAATATTCTAAAAACAGCTATACGAAAATGATATCTAAAAAAAACTATACTCTTTTAAGTCTAATTTTTTTACCACTTTTTACTTATACACAGGAGATTGATCCCATGCTTCTGTCGCAACTTTCACCTGACCAAGTAGAAGCATTCAAAGAAGCCGTTGAGCTAAAAAAAATAGAAGTGTTGGAGGGTGAAGATTTACCTATAACAGAGGAGACGCTTGTAAAAATTGAAGTTGAAGATGAATTAGCTGTCTCGAAAAAATTTGGATATGATTTCTTCTCATCAATGCCTACTTCTCTATCTGCGGTTGGCGATCTGCCTTTCCCAAATGATTATAAGATCTCCTTAAGAGATCAGTTTAGAGTTATCCTGACTGGTTCAAAAGACCAAATATATAGCTTAAATGTCAACTTAGATGGAACTATCTTATTTCCAGAACTTGGCTCAGTATATGTAGCAGGACTGGATTTTCAAGAAGTAAAAGACAAGCTTTCAAATATGATTGATCAGGCATATATTGGTGTAGAAATAGACATTTCGCTTCAAAACCTAAGCGCGAAAAAGGTAACTATTGTTGGCGCTGTAAAAACACCTGGAACGTATTTGATAAATCCATTTAGCACTATTACAGGAGCATTAGCATATTCAGGTGGTATATCAGAAATAGGATCTCTTAGAAATATTAAATTAATAAGAAACAACGGTTCGGTTTTTTCCTTTGACCTTTATGATTTACTAATTAGGGGTGATAGGTCAAACGATTTGACGCTGGAAGCAGGGGATACAATCCTTATAGGTGCAGCTATACAATTTGTTGAAATTAGAGGATCAGTTAACCGTCCAGCAATATATGAGATTCTTGAAGATGAAAAAATTATTGATATTGTTGATTTTGCTCTTGGCTTTAAGCAAACCGCAAATAAATCCAATATTGCTATTTCTTATCTTGATTTAGATAAAGCAGCAGTAACTTCACAGACTGATGTTGAATTGGATCAAAGCCTTAAAAATGTTCTTTTTGTGGATATTTTTGATTATGTAAGTGATAGCAATATTAATATTAATGTATCCGGTGCGGTTGAAGAGCCAGGTTTTTATGATCTTGAGAAGTATAATAATCTAAATGATTTAATAGAAGACTTAAGATTTGTGGATGTTTATCCATGGTTGGCAGTATTAGAGCAATTCGATGATGATAATTTAGTCCAATCAACTGTTTTATTTAATCTAGATGATAAAAGCACATATCAATCAATTAAATTATTTCCAAATTCAAAATTATTCTTTGCCAATATTGATGAAAGATCTTTTGATGTAGGAGAGGAAGCCTTAAACAAGATAGATCAATATGCGCTAACTTTAAATTTCAATAATGAAGTCTACTCAATTCCTGTAATTGGTGAATACACGGTTAAATCATTTATAGATTTACTTGGCCTGGATATGACTGATGTCAGTGCTGAAGCAACATATATAAATCCTTTAGAGAGCATTGTTATCACAGATGATTTCAGAAAAATGAGTTTTATTTCAAAAAAATATCAGAATATTTCATTTAGATCCCCTGTAAATGATTTAATTTCAGTAAATATTTCAGGAGCAATTGACTTTCCCGGTTCATATACCCTCAAATCAGACAGCAGCCTTCAGGATTTATATAATTTAGTTGGCGGCTTCAAAGATGCAGCTTTTTTAGAAGGTGTTATATTAAAAAGAGAGGCTGTAGCTGAGCGTCAATTAAAAGCAATTGAAACTTCTGAAGATGCACTCAATAAATCTATTTTAGTATCTTTACAACAAGGTGAAGATCTTGGCGACTTTTCGATTTTTTCTGCCTTAGCGGATTCTATTGAGCCAGAAAATCTTGGGAGAATTGCTGGCGATTTTTCTCCATTATCTAAATCTTTAACTAAGACCACTTTATTTGATGGCGATACGATCATAATCCCTAAAAAAACGAATGTAGTAAATATAATTGGTTCAGTCTTAAACCCACTTGCTTTTGAACTTGATGAAAAAATTAGCATTGAAGATGCAATTAAAATAGCAGGAGGGTACCAATCTTATGCTGATAAAAGAAGAGTTTATGTCATAAGAGCAAATGGCCTAATAGAAAAATCTGCTAGAAATGTTTTCTCAGGAAGTTTTAAACTTTCTCCGGGTGATACAGTTGTTGTGCCAAGAAAAGTTACTACAGATAGCCCTATAATAAGAAGCTTGCTTCCAGTTATGCAAATTTTATCTGATCTTTCCTTTTCTGCTGCTGCTTTAGATAACTTAACAAGCAATTAAAACTTAAGATGAGGAAAATTTTCCCTATCTTATTACTTTCTAGTTTTTTAGTTCAAAATAGTTTTGCTGACAATCTTACATTCAATACATTCAATAATCATGGAGTTATTGGTCTTATAAATATGCCAACTGCAAGACTTTACAATGAGTCTTCATATGGTTTCACTCTATACGACGGCGAACCTGATCAAAAAATAACTATGACCTCTAATCCTTTTAATTGGCTCGAAGCCTCTTTTTTTTATACAAATATAAAAGATAAACCATATTGCACAGTTGACTATGATCCTGTCTGTGATCAAGATTATAAAGATAAAGGATTTAACTTTAAAATAAGGTTAAAAGAAGAGGGAATTTGGCCTGCCATAGCTGTTGGAATAAATGATATTGCTGGAACTGGGTTGTATAGTTCTGAATATATTGTTGCTAGTTATGGAGTAAATAAGACTGATTTTCATTTTGGGTTGGGGTGGGGACAACTTAATGGATCTAAGAAGAATTTCAAAAATCCTCTAGGAAAAATAGATGATAGCTTCTATGAAAGGCCCCAAAATTTTGCTGATAAGGGTGGACAATTTCAGCCTTCAAGGTATTTTTCTGGTGAAACAGCCTCTCCCTTTTTAGGCATAACCCATGCTTTCAATGAGAAATATTTATTTAAGATTGAATACGATACTACTCTTACTCCAGGAGAAGTGGGCTACGAAACAGCCAAACAAGATTTTTCAATTGGTCTAGATTTAAATTTAACTAAAAACTTCACTATTGGTATTTCAGCTGAGAGAGGAAATACAACATCAATAAGATTTTCCTACAAGAATGATCCAAAAACAGCTAAACCTCGATATAAATATATAAAGCCTAAACATAAAGAAACTGATAGCAAATACAAGAAATTTATTAGAAATCTAAATGAAAATGGAATTGGAGTTAATAAGATTTTTGAGGGATCTCAACAAATAGGTGTCCAAATGACCCAATTTACTCACCCTAATATGGACATAGTTGATGAAATTATTACAAGAGCTTCCAATGATGCAGGTTTGATTAAGCCCGTTAAAAGAGATCTGAGGATTGCTGATCTTGAGGTGGTAACCGAATATGATGAAGAATTTACTGATAATGCAATCCTTGTTTATGAAAGAAATAAAGGTAAAAAGTTCCATTCAGATACAAAGCTGACAATTAAGCCATACATTGCTGCAAGAGAAGGTTTTTTGAAGGGAGCTATACTCATAGAAAATAATAGTGAAGCTATAATCCTTGATAACTTATTTTTTACAACAAATTTGAAATATTCAATAGTTGATAATTTTGATGATCTAACAGTTCCTCCAGAAAATACATACCCCGCTCAAGTTAGATCTGACGTAAAAGATTATCTTAGAAATTATCAAGATGGTGTTTTTATTGGCAGAGCTCAATTTGATTATCATATAAGCCCAAAAAAGAATCATTTTTTGATGGCGTCTGCTGGTATTTTGGAAGAAATGTTTATGGGTGCAGGATTTGAATATCTATTTTTCAATCCTCAAACAAACTATGCAGCTGGATTTGAAATATTTAGTGTTAAAAAAAGAGATTATGAAATGAGATTTGGCACGTTAGATTATGAAAATACAGTTGGCTCAATCAATTTCTACTATAGAAATTACAACACCATTCCTTTTGATGCAAAGATTTCTTACGGCGAATACCTTGCTGGAGATGTTGGAACAACAATTGAGTTATCAAGAAGATTCGATAACGGTGTGATGTTTGGAGTTTTTGCTTCAAACACCAATGTAAGCGTTGAACAGTTTGGCGAAGGTTCTTTTGATAAAGGGATTTTTTTTGATATTCCTATTTTTGGAAATTTAGTAGGTTATTCCTGGAGACCTCTTACAAAAGATCCCGGACAAAAGCTGGCAAGAAAACATACGCTTTATGATTTATTAGTTAAATTTAAACCAATCAACAAATAAAAAGAATCTTGAAAGGTTTTGCATTATTTATGTGCAGAAATTAAACTTTTTTTGGTTAATTGCACCAAAAATATTTAATTATTACCAAAATTTATGCATAATTACTCTTTGAGGAGTTAAATAACAATGAAAAAAATATTTTTGTCACTTTTTTTGATACTTTCTTATTCATCATTAAGCATAAATACATTTGCCTTTTCTGATGAAGACCTAGCTGAAATTACTGAAAGCCTTGAAGGTTTGACACCAAATGAGCTTCTTGAAAGAAGAGACTTTTTAATTGCTATGCTTGATGATGACTCTTTGTTAGATTGTGCTGGCGTAGTGAATGGATCCGCTGTTTTTGATAGTGATGGTAATTGTGTAGATGGATCTAACGAAATATCTGAAACAGAGAATGCTAGAGAATCTATTTTTGCTGAGATTTCTATAATTGAAGCTATGTTAGCTGTTTTAGGCATTTCTTTTGCTGACGATGTTTTGTCTGATGATGATAAAGATACTTTAGCTCCTGTAATTTCAATTCTCGGTGACAATCCTGCTTCAGTTGAGCTTGGTTCGACATACACAGATGCCGGAGCAACGGCAACTGATAACTCCGGCTCATCGATATTGACTACTTCTGGTAATGTTGATACTGATACCGTTGGTTCATACACGATCACTTACACTGCAACTGATGCTTCTGGAAATACTTCTTCAGCAACTAGAACAGTTAATGTTGTTGATACCGTAGCCCCTGTATTTACATCAGCCTCCACATTCACAATCGATGAAAATCAAAATATTATTGGTACAATATCTGCAACAGACTTGGGTGGAGTAACATTATTTACTGGCGACGGTGGAAGCAGATACGAATTTACTGGTGGAGTTGATAATTCATCTTCTCCAGCTTCGCTCATAATTTCGGCATCAGCAATTAATGACGGGTACAATGATTATGAAACTATTCAGTCATTTGGATGTAGTACTGGCTATGAAGCAAACATGTATACACTAAAAGCTAGAGATCCGAGTGGAAATGAAACAGTGCAAAATGTTTGTGTTCAATTGAATAACCTCAATGATGTCGAGCCCGTTGTGACATCACCTGGCGGATT
>CEQY01194825.1_pt1 | contig 10246 bp, 11 predicted proteins | sample 361391 | NCBI WGS metagenome assembly CEQY01 (sample SAMEA2621075, study PRJEB7988) | marine metagenome | isolation source: saline water (ENVO:00002010), including
ACAAGTAATATTTCATGCATCATTTAAAAATATTTATAGAATTAACACGGTTAAACAAGCCAATAGGTTTTATGCTTTTATTTTGGCCGTGTTCATGGGGACTAGCTTATGCTTATTATATTAACCAAAATTTAAATTTATTTCTTTATTATTTATTATTATTTTTTTTGGGTTCTGTTTTAATGAGAAGCGCTGGATGTATTTTTAACGATATCGTAGATAAAGATTTTGACAAAAAGGTAATTAGAACAAAAAATCGACCAATCGCAGCGGGAAAGATATCTGTCAAGCATTCAGTAGTTTATGTATTGATATTATGTTTGCTGGCATTTTTAATCTTGATTCAATTTAATTTATTTACAATTACTCTTGGAATGGGTTCAATGCTTTTAGCATTTTCTTACCCTTTTATGAAAAGAATCACATACTGGCCTCAGCTTTTTTTAGGCATAACCTTTAACTGGGGAATTGTAATGGCTTGGGCAGCTGTTAATAATGACATATCTCCGGGGATTATAGTGCTTTACACATCAGCCATATTTTGGACATTGGGTTATGACACGATTTATGGAGCTCAGGATATATCTGATGATGAAATTATTGGTCTTAAATCAACATCCATTAAATTTAAAGAAAATATAAATCTATTTGTAGCATTTATGTACTTAATAAGCACACTACTAATCTTTTATTTGTTTAAAGATAAAATTGGATTTAATTTTTTTACTTTACTTTTGAGTTTATTTATACTCTCACTTGTTTTTCAAATATTCACATTTGATAAAAAGAAAAAAGAGAGCTGTTTAAAAATGTTTAAAACCAATAATTTATCTGGATTAATTTTTTTTTTAAGCATTCTATCATTAAATATTAAATGAAACTTAACGAAAATAAACAAATATTAATTCGACTTTACAATGAATATGTAAAAAAACATTTAAGTAAAATTTTTTTAGCATTACTATTATCTATTGTTGTGGCAGGCACTACTTCGTCAATCGCATGGCTGCTTGATCCTGCGGTAAAAAAAATATTCATTGAAAAAGATAATACTTATGCATGGTTAATACCATTATTAATTATAATTACTTTTTCATTGAAAGGTTTGTCTCTTTATCTGGCTAGGATGAAAATAATAAGGGTTGGTCAAGAAGTTGCCGGAGAAATTCAGAAAAAGATTGCTAAAAATATTTTAACAACTGATATGCAAACCCTAGATAATAGACACTCGGGAAAATATATTTCAAATATTCTTTACGAAACTGGACACGTTCAAAACTTAGTCAGCACTGCGGTTTTAAACCTTATGAAAGACTCGTTTTCTGTAATTGCTCTAGTATCAGTCATGTTCTATCAAAATTGGAAGCTTGCCTCGTTTGCAATTTTAATGATGCCTTTAGCAGCCGCCTTTGCGAGAAGTTTAGGAAAAAGAGTTGGAAAAGCAATAGGAAAGGCTGGGGACTCGAGTGGTAAATTAGTGACGTTTTTGTCCGAAATATTTAAAGGTTCTAAAATTATTCGAATATATCAAAAGGAAGAAAAAGAAGCTGAAAATGCAAATAAAATGATTGACGATCTGGTGGAAAAAAATATTAAGATTAATAGTGTTTTGATAAGAGCAACACCTATCATGGAAACTTTGACAGGATTTATGATTGCTGGTTTTATTTTTTTTTCTGGAAAATTGATTGCCTCTGGTGAGCTTGGTGTTAACAATTTTTTCTCTTTCTTGGCTGCGATGATGCTTGCATACCAGCCTATAAGATCTTTAGCTACAATAAACATTGCTATAAATCAAGGTTCTGCAGCTTTTAAAAGAATAGTTGAAGTAATTGATAAAGATATTCAAATTTCAAATCAGGAAAGATATCCTGACTTAAAAGTTACTCAATCAAATATTAATTTTCAAAATGTGGAATTCAAATATCTTTCAACAAAGTCAAAGGCATTGCATAATATAAATTTAAATATTCAAGGTGGATCTATGACAGCTTTTGTAGGTCATAGTGGAGCTGGAAAAAGTACTGTTATAAATCTTTTACCTAGATTTTACGATCCACAAGGTGGGAAAATTTTAATTGACGGTCAAAATATTAAAGAAGTTACTTTAAAATCATTAAGAAGAAATATATCTCTGGTTAGTCAAGATGTAGTGCTGTTTGATGACACAATAAAACAAAACATTTCTTATGCGGGAGAAACTGCCTCAAATGAAGAAATAATAGAGGCTTGTAAATTTGCAGCTGCACATGAGTTTATTTCTAAGATGCCAGAAGGATATAACACGTTAATTGGAGAAAATGGGGTAAAATTATCGGGTGGACAAAAACAAAGAATATCAATTGCTAGAGCTGTATTAAAAAAATCTCCTATAATTCTTTTAGATGAAGCAACGTCGTCCTTGGACTCTGAGTCAGAAGAAGTGGTTCAAAACGCAATAATTAATCTTACTAAAAATAAAACCACATTAGTAATAGCTCATAGACTATCGACAATTCATAAAGCTAACTGCATATTTGTGATGAGTGATGGAAAAATTGTTAACTCAGGTAATCATGAGTTTCTTATAAATAATTGTAGTGAATACAAATCACTATATGAAAAACAATTAAAATAAAATATGTTATTTTTATACAAAATTTTAACAAATATTTTGTATCCATTTTTAATCTTATATATTTATTTTCGTAAATTAAATAAAAAAGAACATCCAAAGAGATTTAAAGAGAAAATTTATTCTGCATATTTTAACTGCCAAAAAAAGGGGCAGTCTCGTTTATTGTGGTTTCACGCTGCAAGTATTGGGGAACTAAACAGTATATTGCCAGTTATACATAATTTAAATTCTAATAATAATTTAGAATTTTTGGTGACGACATCTACGTATAGTTCAGGTGAGTTAGCAAAAAAAGAATTTAGTAACTATGAAAATATTTATCATAGATTTTTACCTTTAGATGTAAATTTTTTAATGTCAGAATTTCTAAAATTATGGAAACCAAATGTAGTATTTTTAGTTGACTCAGAAATTTGGCCAAATTTAATTTTACAAATAAAGAAACAAAATATCTCCTTGGCATTAATAAACGCAAGAATAACCTCAAAAACTTTTAATAGATGGAATATTTTTATTAAATCAGCAAAAAAAATCTTTAGTTCATTCGATTTTTGCCTAGCAGCTAATAGAGAAACTAAGCTTTATCTTGAAAGATTTAATTGTAAAAATATTAAATATAATGGGAATATTAAATTAGCTAATAAAATAAAACATGAGGATATTAAAAACTTAAATGAAATAATATTAACCGAAACTAAATTTTGGTTTGCAGCTAGCACTCATGAGGGAGAAGACATTTTGTGTCTTAAAACTCACATAAATTTAAAGAAAAAATTCAGTAAGGTTCTAACAATTATTGCCCCTAGACATATATCTAGAGTTAAAAAAATTAAAAACTTATGTGATAAATTTAAATTTAAAGTCCAAATACTTAATGATCATGAAATAATTCAAAATGATAAAGAAATAATAATAATTAATTCTTTTGGAGTACTAAATAATTATTATAAGTTCGCAAAAAGTGTTTTTATAGGAAAATCTACTTTAACAAAATTAAAGAGTGTTGGAGGTCAAAATCCTATAGATGCTGCCAAACTTGGTTGTAAAATCTATCATGGGCCATATGTTTATAATTTTAAAGATATTTACGAAATTTTAGAAAAGGGTAATATTTCAAAAATGATTAATGATGAGAATGATTTAAGTGACTTTTTAATTAAAGATTTAGAATCAAAAAAGAAAAATAAGAATGATATTTCAATTTTTATAAATGAATTAGGTGAAAAAACCTTTGTCAACACAATGAAAAATATTAATACTTTTTTATTAGATGAAGCTAAATAAACCAAAATTCTGGGACGAAAAAATAGGCTTTTTATCTATCTTATTGCTTCCTATAACATTCATTTCGCTCATTATAATTTTACTAAAAAAAAAATTATCTAAAACTAAATTTTTTAAGATACCAATTATTTGTGTAGGAAATATTTATTTAGGTGGAACAGGTAAAACCCCGACTTCAATTTTTTTAGCTAATGAACTTGTTAAATTAGGAAAAAAACCAACAATTTTTAGAAAGTTATATAAAAGTCATGTTGATGAGTATGAATTAATTAGAAATAAATTTGATAACCTGAATTTAAATAAAAATAGGGTTAAAGGTTTGCGTGAAATAGAAAGTTCTAATTTTGATATTGCTATACTTGATGATGGATTTCAGGATTATAGTATTAATAAGGATCTTAATATAATTTGTTTTCATAGCAATCAACTAGCAGGCAATGGTTTAATTTTACCCTCTGGTCCCTTAAGGGATAGTTTAAATACATTAAAAAAAGCGGACATGGTTTTAATTAATGGAGCTGAAAATAATAGTTTCGAGAAAAAAATATTAAAAATTAATAAAAATTTAAAAATATTTTACTCGTACTATAAACCTATTAATATTGAAAACTTTAAAGGAACAAAATTATTAGCTTTAGCTGGAATTGCAAATCCTGAAAATTTTTTTCAGTTGTTACAAGATAATGGATTAAAAATTGATAAAAAATTAATCTTTCCTGATCATTACATGTTTTCTAAAAATGAAATAATAAATATTAAGAATATAGCTAAAGACAATAATTATAAGATTATTATGACTGAAAAAGATTATTGTAAAATTAAAAAGTTTGATACTACTAATTTAGAATACCTTGAAGTTTCTCTAGAGATTCGTGATAAGGAAAAATTTTTAACAAATATAAAAGACTTTTATGAAAACTATTAATTATTTTTTGCAATCGATTTTTATTTATCTATTTTTTTCAATAGCTTTTATTCTAAGACTTAATTTAAGCAGAAAACTTTTTGCTTATATATTTTGTTTAATTGGTCCGTTTTTCAAATCAAAAAAAACAATTAATAATAATTTAAATATTTTTTCAAAGGCTGTAGGACATATAAACGAGAAAAAAATTTCAAAAGAAATGTGGAAAAATTATGGAATGACTTTCGTAGAATATATTTTTTTAAATCATTTTAGAAAATCAAAATATCACGTAGAAATAAAAGGTGAGGAAAACCTGTTAGAAATAATACAAAAAAATAATCCTGTTATTTTTGTATCGGGTCATTTTGCAAACTTTGAATTAATGTCTATGGAAATTACTAAAAAAAATATTTCTTTAGCAACCATTTATAGGCCATTAAATAATTTTTTTTTAAATCCATTTATGGAACTTTTAAGAAAAAAATATGTTTGTGAAAATCAAATTAAAAAAGGAATTCATGGCGTTAGAAATGTAATAGACTATGTTAACAAAAAAAACTCTATCGCACTAATGATTGACCAAAGGGTAAGCGAAGGTGAACGAGTTGATTTTTTTGGAAGGCCTGCGCTGACAACTACTCTGCCCGCACAACTTTCAATAAAGCATAATATGAAAATTATTCCTGTTTTTATAGAGAGAGATAAAGATAATATTTTCAAAATTGAATTTCAGAAAAATTTAAATCCAAAAAACTTTAAAAATAAATTGGAAATAACTGAGGAATTAAATAAGATTCTTGAGAGAATGATTATTAAAAATCCAAATCAATGGATTTGGACTCATGATAGATGGAAATAAAAATTAATTTTTTTGTGATCTAAATCTCTCATCTGCTTCTTTAGCTGAAAAATATGCCTCTTGCAAATCAACGTTCCAATAATTTAAATTCTGTAATTCTATTTTTTTCCCTGATACTGCGCACTCAACATAATCTCCTTCCTCAATAATTTCAAAAAAGTTGTGCTTAAAAATAAGTTTAGCTTTTTTTTTAATCATCAATAAATTATACAATATATATTTTATCATGAATATTGGATTAATTGGAAGCGGTGGTAGAGAACATGCTCTGTGTAAGAAAATGCATGAATCTAGTTTAGTAAAAAAGATATTTTGCTTTCCCGGAAATGCTGGAACATCAAAATTAGCAGTAAATATTAATGTAGATATTCTTAATTTTAAAAAAATTCTACATTTAATAAAGTTAAATAAAATAGATCTTGTTGTAGTAGGACCTGAGGAGCCGTTAGTAAAAGGGATAGTCGATTTTTTAATAAAAAATAAAGTAAAAGTTTTCGGACCAAGTAAATATGCCTCTAAACTAGAAGGGTCAAAAGCTTTTATGAAAAAGATTTGTTATAAGAACAAAATACCTACAGCGAAATTTAAAATATGTAGTAAAAAAAAACAGATTAATTTTTTTTTAAAAAATTCTAATTTACCAGTGGTGGTTAAAGCAGACGGTTTAGCTGCAGGAAAAGGTGTTACTATTTGTAAAACAAAAAAACAAGTTGTTAAAGTTGCTAATGAAATTTTTGAGGGAAAATTCAAATCATCAAAAAAAGTAATTTTAGAGGAATTTTTAACAGGGGAGGAAGCTAGTTACTTTATTATTGTAGATGGTAAAAACTTTAAATTCTTTGGTACAGCACAAGACCATAAAAGAGTTTTTGAAAAAGACAAAGGACCTAATACTGGAGGAATGGGCGCATATTCACCGGCCCCTATAGTTACAAAATCTTTGGAAAAAAAAATTATATCTAAAATAATTAAACCAACTTTAGAGGCTCTAAAAAGTAAGAAAAAATCTTACATGGGTTTTTTATACGCGGGCTTAATGATTAAAAATGATGAACCTTATCTGATTGAATACAATATAAGAATGGGAGACCCTGAATGTCAGGTAATTTTACCAAGATTGAAGTCTGACTTAGTAAAAATTATTAAAAATACAGTTATGCAGAAACTTAAAGAAACTAAAATAAAATGGATCAAGAAAAAGAGTATGACCATAGTCTTATGTTCTAAAGGTTATCCAGGTTTTTACAATAAACACGTTGGTATTAAAAATATCGAAAAAATTAGTTTATCAAAAAATGATTACATTTATCATGCTGGAACTAAATTTCTTAATGGAAAATTAGTATCTAGTGGAGGAAGAGTTTTAAATATTACATCTCTTGGTGTGGAATTTTTACAAATCCGAAAAAAAATAATCAGAATTTTAAAAGCTTTAAATTGGAAAAAAGGTTTTTTCAGAAGAGATATTGGATGGAGAGTAATAAAATAAAATGAGAATTATTAGCGGAACTCTGAAAGGAAAAAATTTAATTTTCTTAAAAAATTCTATCACTAGACCTCTTAAAGATATCGTAAAAGAAAATATATTTAATGTCTTAAATCATTCTAATTTAATTGAAATAAATTTAAAAGATGCGATTGTTTTAGATTTATATTCTGGAATAGGCTCATTTGGACTAGAATGTATATCAAGAGGTGCAAAAAAAGTTTCGTTTGTAGAAAAAGATAAAAGTGCTTATGAGATATTAAAAAAAAATTTAAACAATTTATACATAAGAGATAAAGCTGCAACTTTTAATGATAACATTGAAAATTTTCTAGAAAGTAAAATAAATGAAAAATACAATATTTTATTTTTTGACCCACCCTTCTCTGACAAAAAATTTATTAAAAATTTGGATTTTTTAAAAAAGAATAAAATGTTTAATAATCAACATTTGGTTGTGATCCATAGAGAAAAGAATACTCAAGACTTATTTGAAGATTATATAGATATAAAACTTTCTAAAATTTATGGTAGATCTAAAATTATTTTCGGAATTTTCAATTAAGTATTTTTTTTGTTAATATTTTAACGCGTTCAACTGCTGGTTGGTCGTAAGGATTAATATTTGACGATTTACCAACTAATATAGTTTCAAATATAAAATAAGAAAAAAGTTCTCCAATACTTTTTTCATTAATAGTTTCAATTTTAAACTCTCTGAAAGGAATATTTTTGTATTTTAATGTTTTAATAAGAGCGTCCTTTTGAGCAATTTTTATTGTCATTAAATCCTTTTTGTATAAAGAGTCAAAATAGGGCAAATGTTTATTTTTACTATTTTTTTTATTAGTTTTGATATTAGTGCTAAAAACATGAAATAACTTATCTTTAGGTCCATCAAGATAAAGCTGAAGTAAGCTATGATGATCTTTTGGTGCACTTGAAATTACTGGCAAAAAACCTTTATTTTTTTTTCCTAAACTTTCAGCTATTAATTGTTGGCACCAATATAAAAAACAATCAAACTCTGGTGCATAATTTATAAAAACAATATTTTTAATTTTTTTTGAATTTAGTAAATTTGAAAGTAATATGACACTATCTTTTAAAAAATGACTATGTTGGTCTGCAGCAAATTTTAAAATATTTGAACGTAACCTCTTTACATCAAGTCCCATTAAAAAGGCTGGAACAATTCCAACTTCTGATAAAACAGAATACCTTCCACCAATATTTTTTTTATGTTCAATATAAAATAAATTTAGTTTTTTTGTAATTACGTAAAGTGCATTGTTTGTTTTCTCTGTGATAATAATTATATTTCTTGCGTTTTTTTTTATTATATTAAAATAAAAAAAGTTCGATAATGTCTCAATTGTTGTTCCTGATTTTGAAATAATTATAAACAGAACGTTTTTTAGTTTTTGTTTTTTTTTAAAATCCAAATTTTTCTTTTGGTCTATATTGTCAAAGAAAAATATTTCCTTTTTTATTTTGTCTTTAAATAGATTGTATATTGCCTCTGTACCTAATATAGATCCCCCCATACCTATAATGGCAATTTTTTTAAATTTTTTAAATTTTTGTAAATCTTTAAAATTAAAATTATAATTAAAGTTCTTGTTAAATATATTCAAGGTTTTATTTGGATCGTCAATTTCTGAAAGTATTTTTTTTTTTAACTTTTTAAATTTTTTATCCGAAATTTTTTTTTTTGGTAAATTTTTTTTTGAAATATAATTTTTAAAATAGAAATTACTTTTCATTTTTAACGAATTTTTTCTATTATACCTTCTTCTAAGGAAGAAGAGGTTTTATTTTTAAAATTGTTATCATCAACTTTCAAGATTTTTTTTAATTTTTCTTTTTCCGTAGTTTTGTTTTTTGACTTTTTGCTATTCGGTTTTGGTAGTTTATCAAACTCAGGGGGTAAAATTAAAGGCTCCTTTTTTTTAACTAAAAATTCATCAGTATTAGAAATTTTTTCATTTTTTAAAACTTTTTTTGCATCACTTAATCCACCACAGGCTGATAAAAGTAAAATTATTGATATAAAATAAAAAAAATTTTTCATGAATTTTCTTTTTTAATTAAACCATAAACAAATAAGATAAATATTCCAAGAGTTATGAATATATCAGCTATATTAAAGGTAAACCAATGAAAACTATTATAATGCAAGTCGATAAAATCTGGTACTGCTTTAAAAATAATTCTATCGTAGAAATTACCAAGTGCTCCGCCAATAATTATTGAAAAAATTATTTTTTCAATTTTATTAGTAAATAAGAATAAATAAAACAAAAAAATAATTACCGATCCAATTAAAATTGTAATCAAATTATATATCAAGTTTGAAGATGAACTTAAGAAACCAAATCCGATACCAGTATTCCAAATCAAGTCAAAATTAATAAAATCATTAACATAATGTGCATTGTCGCTAAAATTATTTATTATATTTGATTTAGTGAGTCTATCTAAAACAAAAATTGAAATTATCAAAATCAAATAAAAAAAATTTTCTCTTCTTAAGATAATTTTTTTTTTTTCTTTTAAACCCAATAAAAAGTTCATTTAGACTAACTCAGCACATCTTTTGCAACTTTGCTCTAGAATTTTCCAGCATCTAGGGCACTTATTTCCTTTTGCTTTGTTAACTTCAATTTTGATTTTATCTTCATCAGATAATTTTTTTTCTGCCTTAGAGGTAATTAAATACTCTGCTAAATCTAAATTTTTTAATAATTCAAAATTATTTTTATTCACACTTAATTGTACTTCTGCCTCTAAACTTGATCCAATCTCTTTAGATGCTCTTTTTGCTTCTATTGCTACGTTTGCTTCTTGCTTTATTTTAAATAATTGATCCCACTTTTCATTCAATTTTTTATTTTCCCAACCATTTGGAACATTAACAAAAGAATATTCGTGAATATTTTTTTCTTCTTTGTTTATTAAACTATATATCTCATCTGTTGTGAAAACTAATATTGGAGCAAACCATTTAAGCAGGCTCTCCAAAATTACGTTTAATACAATTACGCAATTTTTTCTTTTTTTTGAATTTAAACTATCACAATAAAGAACATC
>CEQY01396294.1_pt1 | contig 10244 bp, 9 predicted proteins | sample 361391 | NCBI WGS metagenome assembly CEQY01 (sample SAMEA2621075, study PRJEB7988) | marine metagenome | isolation source: saline water (ENVO:00002010), including
CATGCTTAATATTCCGATTTATGTCGGATGGATTGCAGTACAAATTGTATCCCTCGCTAATATTCTGGGTGTTTTTTTTCCTGTCCCCGTTTGGGTCTTTATGATTGGTATTACTCTATTTGCCTGTTTTTTAACGATCTCAGGAGGAATGTGGTCAGTCTCTATAACAGATAGTTTTCAATTAATGATCATCATTATTGGATTAATTTATTTACTCATAAAAATTTCGGGGATGGTGCCAGAAGGGATTGCAGGTCTATTGGCACAGGTAGAAGACGATAAATTAGTTCTAATTCCTCATGAACGTATGGGAGACTTGTTTAATTGGATCGGCGTTTTTAGTATCTCCGCTTTAGGAAATATGACAGGGCAGGATCTAGGTCAAAGAATGTTCTCGGCCAAAAGTGCAAAAGTAGCAAAACTTGGGTGTTTAATTGCTGGTGTAGGCTATATTGCTATAGGATCAATCCCAGTTATTCTTGGTCTGACTGCATCTCAGACATTGGGAGAATTTGAAGGATCGGTTATTCCTAACCTCATTAAAACTTATCTTGATCCCGTTACGGCAGTTATTTTGACTCTTACTATTATTTCTGCAGTAGTAAGCACCATAACCTCCGCACTTCTCGCACCTTCAAGTATGCTTTCGCATAACTATTTAAAACATAAATTCCCAGATGTTGGATTACTTAAACTTTGTAAGTACGGAGTGATTGTTGTGGCAGTAATAAGTCTAGTGACGGCCTTTGCTGGGGAAGATGTTTATGGCCTTTTGGAAGCAAGCTATGCCATTGGTTTTGTCGGTTTTTTTGTTCCTGTTACCGTAGGGCTGTATTCAAAAAAATGGGATGAGAAAGCTATTCTGATTTCAGTTGTTGTGAGCTTGATCATCTGGCTTCCAGAAATGTTTGGGTACGAAAATCTTCCATACTCACTTATCGCTGTTTTACTTGGCTATCCAGTTTATTTTATAAGCTTTAAGTATCTGAATCAGAAACAGGTGTAAAACCTTCCTGACCGATTCGCATCATAGCGTTTTTCCAAGGAAGGACTTTCCAGTCAGGCCAGCGCTCTAGATTGTCTCCATTTGGATTTCCTGTATAGATAAAGTTCTTTAAATAGGCAGCCCAAAGGTTTTGTAGGTTTTTTACTCGCGTTGTTTTTAAATCTGAGTTTAAAAATCTCATGAAATGTTTCTTTTTAAACTCCTTTTTTTGAAAAAGAAGGGGAAGATCTATGGCATGGGTGGATTTAAAAAATGACTTCCATGGCTCTACTTCAGATTGAAAAAATAACTCATACTTAAATATGGCAGGTAGGTAGATCTTCGCTGCAGTTAGACTCGTATCTATTGCGGCTCTCATTCCCATATAACTCGTTCGATCTGCACTTTCAAAAGCTCTCATTTTTATGGGGTCATTGATAAAATCAAAAAGAGGTTGATCAGAACTATCACCATTGGCGATCGTCCACATTTCTTGCTCTGATAAGCCTGCTAGAGGGGCAGCGCTAAAAAGAGTCGATTCATTTCGATTCATCCCCGTCATGAGTGGAACTTTGTGAAGGTTTCCAAAAACGAGAGAGCCTAGACCTAATTTTGGAAAAACAATTCCATCACTTATGTGCTGGATCGGGACAAGTGCATGAGAAATCTTTACGATCTCCTCAGCAGTAAGACTGTAGAGAAACTCTTTTAATTTTTCGCCTTTCAAACGTGTATCGATTCCATGCAGTTTTTTGGCTTTGTCGACTAAGTTGTCACCCACCTGATCGGAAACAATTCTGGGGTAATTATTAGGAAGTCCAGAAGCACAATAGGCCCTATGAAATTTATCTCTAGCAAGGGGAGTTTGAAGAATTCCCCATACATTCATACAACCTGCGGATTCTCCAGCAACTGTAATATTATTTTTATCGCCGCCAAAACGGTCGATATTCTCTCTTACCCATTCTAGTGCTGCAAGAATATCAAGAGTGGTATAGTTTCCTGAATGATCGAGAGCATTTTCTTGAATAAAATCTCTATGGGTAAAGGCCCCAAGAAGACCCATACGATAGTTAAATGTGACTATAACAGCATCAACAGCTTTAGAGAGGTCTTTAGCATCATATAGTTCATCCTGGCCAAAGCCCTTGAAGTTACTTCCTCCGTGGATCCAAAAGAAGACAGGCCTCTTTTTTCTAGAGCGAAGGGCAGGAGTCCAAATGTTTAGATAGAGACAATCCTCTTGGCCCACCACCGAGCCAAATATTTTGTCTTGAGTCCCTGAAAGGAGATTTTCAATTTGAGCACAACGAGTGATAAGATTTCTTCCGTCCCAAACATAATGGCGACGCTCTAATTTTCTTGGTGCTTTCCAACGAAGATCACCCACAGGAGGTTTTGCATAGGGAATACTTTGAAAATGAGAGTATCCTGCATGTTGAGTACCAATAACGGGTCCCTCATTTGTTCGAACAAGTATTTTTCTAACAGCCAAAGCTTGAACGTTGATAAAGACAAAAATGGCAATAATTAAAAAGACTTTCATAGGTTCCTAATTTTCTCAGTGACTTCTTAAAGCTCCACCGTCGATGGCAATACTCTGACCTGTAATATAGCTTCCTCTTTCACTGGAAAGAAAGCATGCTAGATCAGCCAGCTCTCTTGGATCTCCTAGTCTACCAGCAGGAACTATTTCTCGAATTCTTTCTTCGCTTAAATTCAGGTTTTTAATTCGATCTGTATTGGTATAGCCAGGAAGAAGAATATTAAAGGTGACTCCAAATTCTGAGTATTCATTAACCAGAGACTTTACAAGGCCTGGGAACCCCGCTCTAAAGGCATTGGATGTTGTTAAACCAGAAAGAGGTTCCTTGGCTGCTATACTTGAAACCATTAAAACTCTACCAAAACGATTCTTTTTCATTGAGGGAAGCAATTCATGAATGGCTTCAATTGGGCTCATCCATAGACTTTGATAATCTTTATGCCATTGCTCTACGCTCGTGTCGTCAAAAGAATTTTTTTCAGGGCCTCCGGTATTTGTAATGAGGATATCAATATGTCCCATTTTATCTAATGCCTTTCGAGTCAATTCTTTGGCAGCTCCTTGTACTGAAAGATCGCAAGTGATGAAATGAGCTGCATTTATTTCATAAGCAGTTCGTTTCAGATTTTCTTCAGTCCTTGAGCTAATACACACCTCAACTCCCTCGCGGACGAGTGAGTCGGCCACAGCCTTTCCAATTCCTTGGCTGGACCCCATGACTAAAGCTTTTTTTCCTCTAAGATTAAGTTCCATTATCTATCCTTATAGAAAATAATCACGCTCAAGACCAAGCCAGTCCAAGGCATTGAGAGCAAGTAATTTCTGTTTTATTTTGTCGTTTACTTCTAAGTTGTTTATTAATTTCCCTGGACTATGTTCGCCAAGTGGAAAAGGGTAGTCAGTTCCCATGGCCACTTTGTCCTCACCGATTAATTGCACCAAATAGCGCAATACCTGTTGGTCATGGACAAGGCTATCAACCCAAAAATGACCCAAATACTCTTTAGGGTTAACAGGGTTGTCTTTTGCACAAAGATCAGGTCTTACGTTAAAGCCATGTTCAATTCTTCCTATAGTCATAGGAAAACTTCCTCCTCCATGGGCAAAAGCAACTTTAAGTTTTGGAAAGCGCTTGAAAATACCCCCAAAAATCATGGAGCAAATGGCCCGTGAACTTTCTGCCGGCATACCCACAAGCCAGGGAAGCCAGTATTCTTCCATTTGTGACTTTCCCATCATGTCCCAAGGGTGCACAAAAAGACACATATTCTTTTCTTCCAGGGCAGCATAAACATCAAAAAGTTCCGGAGCATTGAGATTCCACTCATTGATATGAGAGCCAATTTCGACACCAGGAACGCCCATCTTGTGGAGTCGTTCAATTTCTTGAATCGCAAGTTTGGGTGACTGCATAGGAAGGGTTCCTAGAGGTACGAAGCGCTTACGATGTTTTTCACAAACATTAAAAATATGGTCATTTAAGTACTGAGCGATATAGAGACCATCTTGAGGTTTGGTCCAATAGCAAAACATAACGGGAACAGTGGAGAGAACCTGTACGTCTAAATTGAAACCATCCATGTCATGTAATCTCGATTCAGCGTTATAGCAGTTTTTATGGATTTGTCTGAAGAAATTGCCTGAATCATCCACCATATCGGCGCCACAACAATCTGCATGTTCATGTAGTTCTATAAAACCACCGTATCCAAAACGATCTTTAAATTTTGGAATCTCAGGGGGAAGAATATGGGTGTGGATATCGACTTTAAACATTACCAGGTCTTCCCATTAATATGGCCGCACTCACACTTCCCAGCATCGGAATTATAATAACGATCAAAGACAGCACCGAAATCAGTTTCAATATTTTTGAGATGAAAAAACTCTTCATAGAGTTTTTTTCCACAGTTTTTGCAATACCATTGAAGCCCATCTCTATCCTCAGGTGTCCTGGTTTTTTCAATCACCAGACCCACTGAGCCTTCGCTTCTTTGAGGAGAGTGGGGGACTCCAGCAGGCAACATAAAGATTTCTCCGGCTTTAATAGGCACTTCCTCGAATTTTCCTTCTTTATTAATAATACGAAGAAAAATTTCGCCTTCTAATTGATAGAAAAATTCATCCGTTTCGTTGACATGAAAATCAGTTCTAGCATTAGGGCCACCTACTACCATGACAATAAAAGAGGAGTCTTTAAAGATAACCTTATTTCCAACCGGAGGTTTTAAAAGTTCACGATTCTCTTCGATCCAATTCATAAAAGAAAAAGGGTTATTCAATCTAGAGTATTGAGCTTCCATTAAGACTCCTTCAGGGCAGCGATGCACTTCAACTCAATAGCAATGGGAGTTGGAAGGCAATTTATTTCTAAAGTGGTTCGGCAAGGGGGATTGTCTCCGAAATACTCCTTCCAAAGTTCATTATAAACTTTGAAATCGTCGCTCATATTAGTAAGAAAAACGGTGACATCTACCAAGTCCTCCCAGCTCGCACCGGAAGATTCTAGTATGGCCTTAACGTTATTGAAAACGCTATGGCATTGCTCTGCAATATCATACTCTGCAATTTCACCTTTATCATTTAATGTGACACCTGGTATTTCTTTTGAACCTTTTTTCCTAGGACCCACGCCGGATAGAAAAAGAAGGTTTCCAACACGACGTGCATGTGGATACGCGCCAACTGGTTCAGGGGCAGTTTCGGAATTATAGATATCAGACATAGTTGACCTTTTTGGGCAAAATTCTACATAGATAGTTTGCTACTGTTGATATGCAAAGCATTAAAAGACGTTTTGCTTTTTACAAAGTGAACTACTCAATGCACAATGACCCAATGAAGTATCTCTTTATTCTTTCGTTCTTTTTTTCAACACTAAGCTTTGCCAATATTTGTGTGAAGATCCCAAATTTCGAGACAGAAGCTTATAGCTTTAGAGACGATATCGATATTTTTGCCAGCGATGGAGTAGAAATTCACGGAAATCTCTTTAAACCTAAAAAAGCTGGAAAACTTCCATTAATCGTTTTCGTAAATTCATGGGTTTTAGAGGAGCATGAATACTTTAAACAAGCTAAAGAACTAGCAAGTGCTGGCTATCTTGTTTTCAGCTATTCAACTCGAGGCTGGGGTTGTTCTGGTGGAAAAATCGAAGCTATTGGACCTAGAGATATTGAAGATCTTGAAACGGTTCTAAATTGGATAGAAAATAATACGCCGGTTGATTCAGCTAATATTGGTATGAGTGGTATTTCCTATGGCGGAGGGATGTCTTTGATGGCAGCCGCCAAAGTTGATCGAATCAAAACTGTAGCAGCTATGAGTGCTTGGGGTTCCCTTACAGATGCCATTTATGGAGCGAATACTCCAAGACAATTTTGGGCCTCAAGTCTTATTGCTACCGGTGCAGTTATTGGAGAGGTAGATACGAAACTATTAAAACTTTTTAAAGCATTGATTACCCATGAAGGCACAGGGCCAGCTATCAATTGGGCCAATGAACGTTCTCCGATAGAATTCATAGAACTGGTAAATCGAAAACAAATTCCCATTTATATTTCTAATAATTTTGGAGATAATCTTTTTCAACCGAATAATATTCTCGATTATTTTCAAAAACTCAGAGTTCCAAAGATATTAGATTTAAACCAAGGTACCCATGCATCAGCCGAAATTTCAGGTCTTATTTATGGAGACAATTTTAGTTTCTCTCGAATGCAGGCTTGGTTTGACTACTGGCTTAAAGGTGAGCCCCAAACAGGCTTAAAATTTAATGAGATAAGTATGCAGCTTGATTTAAAAACTAAGCGAGAATATTTTTCTGCTACTAACTTTTTTAAGGCTCCTGAGCTGAAATTAAATCTCACTCCTAGAGGTTATATTTCGCATGGTGGGCTAAGTACGCAAGTCTCGAGTAATGAGGACATAGATACAATATATTCAGGAGTCGATACGCGAGCGAGTTCAGGAATTCCCGTATTGTCTGCTATGTTAGATGGTCATTTAAGAATACCTGTTTTTAATACGCTTCCTTGGATTCAAAGAGTAAATGGCATTTATTATAAGTCTAAGAGGTTTAAAAAGGGATTAAAGCTTAGAGGTATTCCAAAGCTTAGACTTACAACCTCAAGTGAAGGGAAGCATTATCAATTATTAGCCTATCTTTATGATCGCAGCCCTCTTGGAGTGACAAGGTTGATTACTCATGGAGCTGCAACTAGTGTGCATCATGACGGTAAGAAAGAAGTTTTCGACTTGGATTTAGTGGCCACGGCTTATGATCTTGATCCGGGGCATTCGCTGGTTTTGGCCATTGACACTGAAGATCTTCTCTACGCAAAGCCATTGCATTTAATACCTTATGAGACCAAGATTCATTTTTCACAGTCTCATATTAATGAACTGAGGTTACCTGTTATCGATTAATACAAATATTCTTAGTATTCGAAAAAAACTTCAAGATATACTGACCACCTTCTCGTCCTCGACCAGAGTCTTTCATACCACCAAAAGGAGTGCGAAGATCTCGCAAAAGCCACGTGTTAATCCATAAGATACCGGAATCAATTTGAAGTGCGACTCGTTTGGCTTTTTCAATATCTTGGGTCCAAAGACTTCCTGCTAGACCATAGCGATTGGCATTGGCCATATTAATCACTTCTTCTTCGGACTCAAAGGGCTCAATTGTAGCAACAGGCCCAAAAATCTCTTCTTGATTGGTAAGGCAATTTTGATTTAAGCCTTCAATTAAAGTGGGCATGATAAAAAAGCCTGGCTCCTTGAGAGCTTTTCCACCAGTGAGAATTTTTCCCCCTTCGGACTTTGCTGTCTCAATGGCTTTCAAGATTTTATCGAAATGAGCTTTTGAAACCACGGCTCCTTGTTGGCTGGATTCATCTAGTGGATCACCTTGTTTTAGACCATTAACTTTGGCAACGAGATCTGTTTTAAATTTTTCATAAATGCTCTTTTCAACCAATATGCGCGAGCCACAAAGACAAATTTGGCCTTGGTTTGCAAAAGCTGCTCTTAGGGTCGTTTCCAATGTTTTTTCATAATCACAATCTGAAAAAACGATTGTGGCATTTTTCCCACCCATCTCTAAATGTAATCTCTTCATGGTGCTGGCTGAAGCTTCAGCGATTTTCTGACCGGTCATGGTTGAACCAGTAAATGAGATGGCGAGAATATCTTGGTGAGTGGAAATCGCCTCTCCAACTTCATGTCCAAGACCATGAACGATATTCAATACTCCTGGAGGAAGTCCAATTCTCTCACAAGTTTTACCGAGCATATAAGCTGTCATGGGAGTAACTTCACTTGGTTTGGCCACTACTGTGTTTCCAGAAGCAAGTGCAGGAGCTACTTTCCAGGAAAAGAGATAAAGAGGGAGATTCCAAGGTGAGATACAGGCAACAACTCCAAGAGGTGAGTAGTAAACAGTATTTTCGCCGGCATCAAGTGTGTTAAAGCTCTCAGTCCCAAATTTTAGAATTTCATCAGCAAAGAATCTAAAGTTTTGAATCGATCTTGGAATATCCACTGAGCGAGCAAGACTTATTGGCTTTCCATTGTCGATGCATTCAGCTCTTGCATAGTCTTCTAAGTTTTTTTCAATATCATCTGCAATGGCATGAAGATATTTTGATCTTTCACTCTGGGATAATTTCGACCAAGTTTTAAAGGCTTCTTTTGAAGCTCTCACGGCAAGTTCTACATCTTCTCTTTTGGAGCGGGGAATCTCTCCATAAACTTCTCCCGTAGCGGGATTAATATTAGGGATATAGTCAGTGGTGGTTTGCTCAATACCTGCAATATAATTGGTAATTTTCATAATTCCCTCAAAATAGCGCGAACTGGAGAAGCATCTGCTTTGGTTAAATTCAGTGGAAGTGCGATGAGCTCGTATTTTCCATCTGAAATTTTGGATAAATCGATTCCTTCCAGAATGGACATCTTAGCTTTTGAAATAGCTTGATGAGCAATGAGATCTTTCGCTTTAGATAGATCCACAGAAGGGGTATCAATTCCAACTAAGATGACATTTTTTGTAGCAAGCATTTCAATTAGCTCCACTGATAGAGCACAAAATTCAGGTTCCCAAATATTGTGATTAGTAACACTATTGGTTCGAAAGAGAACTCTCGGAGTATTGATTTCAACTTGAAAATCAGAAGGCCTAATCCGTTCACCTTTTTTAGTTTGTACTTCAATCACTTGGCATTCACCAATATAGTTGGAAAGAGTGATGTCTCCCATACCACCTCCTGTAGGTGAGTAGTGTCGCGGGGCATCTGTGTGTGCGCCTAGGTGAGTGGTGGTTGTCATGGTGCATAGATCAAGATGATTACCAGCCTCAAAACTCATCAATTCTGTGAGTTTGAACTTGGTGTCTCCAGGAAACACTGCATAGTCTTCCGTAATTGGAGGAGAAATATCATATATTTTTCTAAGCATGCTTTCCTTGTCTATCAGAGGCTAAATTCATATTATCTTCAAGGTACTAAAGGGATAAAACTATGGAAACTGAAAAACTTTTGGAGATGGCAAAAACCCTCCATGACGCAAGGATAAATGCAAAAGCTCTGCCTCAATTCTCTAGTCAAATTGAGTTCAGTAGATCTGAAGCTTACTCAATACAAGAGATGGGAATTCAACTTCGAGTAGACTCAGGTGAGAAATATATGGGTCTAAAAATGGGTCTTACCTCTGAAAAAAAACGCCAGCAAATGAACCTCGATGCACCACTTTATGGAGTTCTTACAGATAAAATGCAAGTGAGCGGAGTTTATCAACTTAAAGGTCAAATTCATCCTAAAATTGAGCCTGAGATTGTTTTTTATATAAATGATGATCTAAGCGGGGATGTGACTCGCGAAGAAGTTTTAAATGCTTGTTCAGCAGTCGGTCCTGCACTGGAAATTTTGGATTCTCGCTATGAAGGGTTTAAATATTTTTCCATGGAAGATGTCATTGCTGACAATTCATCGTCCTCACAATTTATATTAGGTCCAAAAATTGAAAATTTTAAAGATATGGATCTCAAAAATTTAAAAATGGAAATGAAAGTAAATGGAGAGACGGTTGAAGTGGGAACGTCTTCTGATATTTCAGGCGATCCTGTTGTCTCAGTTATTCAATTAGCGAGTCTTATGGCCGAGCGTGATCAATATATACCAGCGGGAAGTTTTGTTTTAGCGGGTGCTGCTACTGCGGCAGTAAAACTAGAAGCAGGGATGAAAATTAGTCTTGATGTGGACGGTATGCAAGAATTTAGCGTAAAGATAGAAGGATAAAAAATGTATAATTCAAAACATAACGATTTAAATGCTGCTAAAGAATTAGATCTAGAGTACCCAAGTCAAAGAAACCATTTTCATTTTCCCGAGGTTCCCGCAGGAGAAGATTGTTTGTATTTTTGCGGACACTCTCTTGGACTTATGCCAAAAGATGCACAGACTGCCATCGACACAGAGCTAGATTCATGGAGAAAATATGGGGTTGAAGGACATTTTAATGGTCCATACCCTTGGCTTCCGTATCATGAAAATATCACGAAAAGCTTTGCTAATCTTGTGGGTGCAAAAGAGACTGAAGTGGTAGCGATGAATACGCTTACTGTGAACCTTCATCTCATGCTTGTTTCGTTCTATAGACCGACTAAAACTCGCTATAAGATATTGATTGAAAATAACACATTCCCTTCAGATA
>CEQY01064387.1_pt1 | contig 10234 bp, 11 predicted proteins | sample 361391 | NCBI WGS metagenome assembly CEQY01 (sample SAMEA2621075, study PRJEB7988) | marine metagenome | isolation source: saline water (ENVO:00002010), including
GGTTTACTTATGCCTGCCTTGTTACCTCAGCAGCGGTAGGCTCTTACTCTACCTTTTCACCCTTACCTACTATTTGAAGGCGGTTATTCTCTGTAGCACTTTCCAAAACTCACGTTTCCCAGGTGTTACCTGGCGCTTTTATCCCTGGAGCCCGGACTTTCCTCTGTATCTAATACAGCAGCTGTATAACTAACTCTCAAAGCTATTATATGATTCTTATATTAGTATTCAATCTATTTTCTTGCAGCAATATAAGCTACCCATGCAGGATCCGCGTCACATTTTCTTACCTTATAAAATCTCTCTGTTTCCTCATTTTTCTTATCATCCCAACCCTGCATATATATATCTATTCTCTTAAAGCCGGCCTCACTCAAACATTCTTGTATCTCAGGGAGTGTCCACAAGCGCCAATTATACTCAAAAGCACGCATTATTTTTGTTTTATCAGGGAACTCAAAATGAATATAACATTTAATTTCGTGAGTGATAGGATTAAATGATGACTGATCCCATACATATGTGAAGTTTTTGTGTTTTGTTCTTTCTTCTAATAACTGATGTGCTTCGTAACCTCCAAAGGCATCTAACATCAATATCCCCTTATTTCTCAGCTGTTTATGAACGTGTTTGAAGTAATTTATCAATCTTTTTCTTTCTTTAAAGACAAAATAACTAAAATTAGTTGCTAATACACAATCAACTCTATCATCTGAATACTTAGATGAATCGCCATAACATATCTTCATTCTTTTTTGCTCTTCTATGGTTAATCTTGATAACGAGGTCTTTTTTGCCTCCTTAATCATATTTCTATCTAAATCAACAGCGATAGCAGTATTGCTCTTATTGTGTTGAACCCATTCCGCGGATATTAAGGCAGAAGCACAAAAGTCTTCTCTAAGGCTTTTGCATTTGGAATTATTATATTTCTTAAATAATTTATTAATAAAACTTACTTCGAATTCAGTACATTGTACTGATTCCTCATACAATCTATTTATATCAGCATTACGTGCAGATAATTTCTTTTTCTTCATAATTATTCTCTTCGTAAAAGTTTTTTAAGTTCTTTATGGGTTGATCAGAATTAATCAAATCATGTAAGTATTTTCTCCACTTCTTAGATAATTTAGTTCCCTTGTATAAGTTAGTAAGATGCTTGAGAGCATATAATTTATTCGAAATATCCTCATCATCTAACTGTTCTATATACTGGCATATTACGTCCTTTAATGTAAAAGTTTTATTAGTAGAAAAAATTTCATTCTCAATTTCTGCTAGAAACATGGGGTTATTATAAATCTTTCTACCTATCATAACCCCTTGATAAATATCTAACATTTTTTTTATAACTTCAATATCTTCAAAGCCTCCATTAATATATATATGAAGTTCAGGGAATAAATTTTTCAGCTCAAGAACATCGTCGTACCTTAGAGGAGGTATACTTCTGTTCTTCCTTGTTGAAATTCCATTTAATATAGCATTCCTTGCATGAATATAATAAGTATTGCAACCAGCATCACTTGTCATTCGAATAAAATCTTTAATATTACTCAAATCTTGTCCATAACCTAGCCCTAGTCTTGTTTTTATTGATACTGGAATTGATGTATGATTCTTTATTGCATCTATATACTCTGAAACCTTAGTGGGTGATTCTATCTGGCAAGCACCAAAACCCCCTCTGATGACTTTAGAACTGGGGCAGCCTATATTCAGATTAATTTCATCAAAGCCTTGATCAGAAATTATGTGTGTACATTGAATGAATTTTTTCTTATCATCCCCGGCTAATTGAACAACTAATGGATGCTCTGTATCCTTAATTAAATACTTTTTAAAATTACCTCTGATAAGCGAATCTAAGGTTATCATTTCAGTGAATAAAATGATATTAGAGGAAATAAGACGGACTAGTCTCCTAAAATATTTATCTGTTCGACCCACCATGGGAGCTAAAAAAACTTTCATATCTTATTATATAAGTTATTTATTTCAAATTATCAGATTATAATATTGGAATGTTTAGTAAATTACAAAAAGATGATGTATCTATTGGGATTTTGTCTGGTGGGAAATCATCAAGAATGGGTGGCCATGACAAAGGATTATTGGATTTTTACGGGAAATCAGTTCTTCTAAGAATAGTTAACTTAGCAAGTAATTTTTCATCTGACGTTTTTGTCGTAGCTAATAGTAACCTTGATAAATATAACAAGATTCATCCGTACGTTTATACTGATATTCTGGATGATTTTCAAGGACCATTATCTGGAATATATACAGCTATGTCTAAATGCAAAAACAAAAATTTAATTATACTTCCATGTGATGGACCATTTATAATCAAGGAATATTTTGAGACTCTTACTACGAATAAAAGTAATAAAGATATACAGGTCATAAAAACAGGAAATAGATTACAGCCAGTATATGCTCGTATTAATGTATCATTACTTGGTAATCTTGAAAATTTTCTTCAATCTGGGGAGAGAAAGATTGATAAATGGTATAATTCATGTGGATTTGATGAAATATGTTATGAAGAGGACGCAGAAATGTTTGTTAATATTAACTCAGAAGATGACATTGCAAAGAATCAACAATTAATTAAGAAAATATATGGATAAGAAGAAAATTGCCTGGTGTATTACTGGATCTGGACATTACTTGAAAGAATCAATAGATTTAATGCTAACTCTAGATAACGTGGACTTATACTTGAGTAAAGCAGGTGAAGAAGTATTGAAGTGGTATGACTATGATTTGTCAATTTTTAAAAAAAGAAAAATAAAGATATTTAAAGATATTACCTCCAGTTCATCACCAGTTAGTTTACTTTATGAATCAGTTTACAAACTTATTGTAATATCTCCAGCAACATCGAATACAATAGCATTGATGGCACAAGGTACATCTCATAACTTAGTAACAAATATGTTTGCGCAAGCAGGAAAATGTCAAATACACTCTCTGGTATTTGCTTGTGATACAGAACCTGTTGTTATAACACAAGCACCAAAAAAATTTGTAACACTATATCCAAGAGAAATAGATTTAAAAAACTATCGTTCATTAAAAAAATTCAAAAATGTGACAGTAGTAAATAATGTAAAATCATTAAAAAGCTCTCTCAAAAAACTAAACAAATGAAGAATATATTATTCATAACGGGAAAGTTGGCTGAAAAAGGACTTAAAACAGTCATAGATTCAATAGATGATAAGGACTTTACTTATGAAATAAGAAATTTAAACGTAAATGTTGCTGCACTTCTTACAACCGATATGATAGCGAGAAGAATAAATGATGTATCAGCATTTGATGAAATTATTATACCAGGAAGAGTAAGAGGTGATTTACAAGCTCTAGAAAAGAGTATCGATAAAAAAATAATTAGAGGTCCAGATGAATTGAAGGACTTGCCAACCATATTTGGCTGCAAACCTGTCAAGTATGATTTATCAAAATTTGAAACATCTATATTTGGAGAAATTACAGATGCATTAAATATGACTGTTGATGAGGTTATTAAAAGGGCAGAATATTTTAGATTAGAGGGTGCAGATGTTATTGATATAGGTTGTTTACCTAATAAAGAATTTCCTCACTTAGAAGAAATTGTTCAAGAACTTAAAAATAGAAATTTCTATGTAAGTATTGATTCGCATAATGTAGATGAACTTATAAGAGGATCAAAAGCAGGAGCTGATTATCTTTTGAGCATCAAAGATGAATCTTATCATATCTTAGAAAATCTAGATTCATACCCAATTTTAATTCCGACTAATAATGATATGAAAAGTTTCTATTCACTAATAGATAGAGCTATAGGTGATAAACTTACATTTATTGCAGACCCCATTTTAGATCCTATTTCATATGGATTTACTAGAAGTATTGAAAGATACATTTCATTAAGAGAAAAATATCCTGACATACATATAATGATAGGCATTGGTAATATAACAGAACTAACTCATGCGGATACATCTGGTATTAATATGATTATGCTTGGTATAGTTGAGGAATTGAAATTAAATCATATACTAACTACTCAGGTTAGTAGACATTGTTCGACGGTAATTAGAGAAACAGATTTGGCAAGAAGAATCATACATGCCGCATCTGAGAATAATATCACCCCTAAACATATAAATGATGGTTTATTAATTAATCATGGCCACAAAGATTACCCTTATACGTCAGAGGAATTGAAAGATATGAAGGAAAATATTAAAGATAAAAATTATCGGATATATGTTAATGATGATGGTATTCATTTATTCAATAAAAATGTTTATAAAATATTCTCTGATCCATTCGATTTCTATGAATTTTTAGATATCAGTGATGACTCAGGCCATGCATTTTACCTTGGAGTAGAGCTTGCAAGAGCTCAAGTTGCTTATCAGCTTAAAAAAGAATATTCTCAAGATGAAGAATTAGACTGGGGATGTTTGATAGATAAAAAGGTTGATAATAAGCTAATGTCAAAAGAGTTGGGGCCAACATTTAAGAAAAGAAAATGATTCATGAGGTTATAGTAACTACAAGAAATATGGACAGTAAAGTTCATATAGCTCCAATGGGTATAAAGATTTTTCATGAGGAATCCGAGTTGTTTGCTCAAATTTCTCCTTTCAAGCCATCACAAACACTTAATAATATTTTAGAAACTAGAATCGCAACTATTAATTTTATAGATGATGTAAAAGTATTTTCTGGCATTGTGACAGGAGAAAAAAAAGATTGGCCTTTAAAATCATCAGATGATATGTATGTACCTCATATAGAACACACTAACACGCACATGAACGCCATTGTGGTTGAAGATTATGATGATCCTGTAAGGCCAAAAATTAAATGTAGAATAGTCAATGAAGAAATTCATCGACCTTTCCTTGGATTCAATCGAGCACAATTTTCTGTAATAGAGTTAGCAGTATTATCAACACGTCTTGGAATGATTGACGATAACAAAATAAGAGATGAACTCAAGTATCTCAAAATAGGTATTGATAAAACTGCGGGTAAGAATGAAAGAGAAGCTTGGGATTGGATAGAGGAAAAAATAAATAAATATTTTGGAAAATAATGATAAAGGTTCTGGGAAGTATTAAAAATATAGAAGAAGCGTCGATTATATCTAAATATAAATTTGATATTATTGATATTAAAAATATTGAAGATGGGGCATTGGGCTATGTTGGTGATGAACAAATAAAAAATATTATAAATAAGACAGAAAAAAAAATATTTAGTGTGACTGCAGGAAACCAAATTCATCCAAACTCAAATAATATAATGAAGAGAATTAAATTACTTGATTCTCTTGATATTAAATATATTAAAATAGGAATATTTGATTTTAAAGAAATAAACGAGCATGAATTATTTTTAGAGAAAACGTCAATATTAGGAATAAAAAAAGTAGGTGTTTTATTTGCTGATAAAGAACTCGATATTGCTCAAATAACTGATGCATGTAAACTTAACTATGATGGTTTGATGATAGATACTATTGACAAGTCAAGTAAGTGCACACTTGATATATTAAATAATGATTTACTGAGTACATTTGTCAAAGAATGCCATAAGGCGAATAAATTTTGTGGTATTTCAGGTTCAATGTCTTATGAAAATATTGAATATGCCATGAGTTTCAAACCTGATTTCATAGGTTATAGAGGAGCATTATGCTCATTATCCAACAGGGAAAATATAGAGGGTCCAAAGTGCGAATCAATTTTAAAAAGAATAAAATGTACTAATCAGAAAATGTATCAAGAAGCGGTTTAACTTTCGCAATTGACTCATTGTATTCACTTCTTGCGTCTGAATCATTAACAATACCCCCTCCTCCCCAAAAATATAATTTATTATTGACCGCAAGCATAGTTCTTATTGATATGTTCAAATCAGTTTTTTGGTCAAATCCTATATAACCTATACTTCCACAATAAATTGATCGGTTATCTGGTTCAAGTTCCTCAATAATCTCCATAGACCTTAGTTTAGGTGCGCCTGTAATAGATCCTCCTGGGAAAGCATCTCTAATTAAATTATAAATATTAGATTTTTCATGTATCTCTCCACTAATTGTACTCACAAGGTGGTGGACATTTGCAAATGTTTCTATTTCAAAAAGTTTATCAACCTTAATACTACCATTCTTACAATTCATACCTAAATCATTCCTTAATAAGTCAACTATCATGAGATTTTCAGCTTTATCTTTATCTGACAATTTCAGTTCCTTAATATTTTTTTTATCAATCTCATCATCTTTGGATCTTGGCCTAGTACCTTTAATTGGTTTTGTCTCAACAATATTATTTTTTATTGATAAAAACCTCTCGGGGGAGAATGATAAAATATTACCAAAAGGATAATTTATATATACTGAATAGGGTGATGCAAATGATTCATTTAGTGTTTTATATATTGAATATTCATCACCTTCATAACCTAATGAGAATCTTTGAGAAAAGTTGACTTGATAGCAATCACCACTTTTAATATAGTTTGATATTTTAGATATTTTTGATTTGTACAAGTCGTAGTTCATATTTGATTCGCAACTAGAAGTAGCTTTGAATTTTCTATACTTATCACCCTCTTTATTTACACTTTTATAGTCTATAATATTTTTTATTAGTTGATTTTCTTTATAATATAATACAAAAGATTTTTCTTTACGATAGTCATAAGTGATACACCAATTGTATATCCCGAAAGCAGCCAAAGGATAGTCGAAGTCTTTATTAATCTTATTTTCTATACTATGAATTTTATTTCCAAAATCATATGATAAATAACCAATAGCACCACCACAGAAAGGAACATCATCATTTACTTCACATTCATTTTCTCTGATAGCTTTCTCAAGAAATTTAAAAATACCATCTTCATTTATTTCTGACCTAGAATTATCATATTCATTTAAAATAATTCTATCGATTGGATTCGATGATAAGATATCATATCTTTGATCTTTATATATATTATTATTACTATTTAAAAATACTGCCCATTCGTTGTTTTTTATTAACTCAAAATATTCATAAGATGGAATAGAAAAATCTAATTGTTTAATTTTATATCTCATCTTGATAATCTACACATAACATATGAGGGAAATAGTTTACTGAGAGATGAACTAGGATTAATCTCATATTCTAATATTTTTTTGATATCTATAGATTTTAATTTATTTTTTTTGCATATTTGAGATATTATTTTTTGACCAAGACCTAGTGCAATAATTTTCATTTCAGGTACATCATTAAAGTGTGTTCTTTTATGATGCTTAATTTCATTTTCTATCAACTTTATTTGATTGTTATATATCTCTCTTGATAGAGTATTTACTAATCTCGATTTTCTTTGAGTGAAATCAAATCCAAAGGATCTGCCAACTCTTTTATAAGCGTTTTTCTTTGTATTGTCTGTCCCATCTATTACTTTAGAGTAAATATCTTTAGCTTTTATCTTGTCTAATATAATATAAATATCAGACATTGAAGAAAAATTTTCGGGTATTATTTTAAATTTTCTTTTGTTATATGTTACTTCATTCAAATGTGCATATATCGGAGTTCGTGAACAGCCGGTATAAAGTAGTTCACGTGTTTTCAAACCAGTGAAATCTGATGTTCTTTTATTTACAATTTTTCCATTTTTTATAATTATAAAATCACAAGTTGTTGAACCAAAGTCTACTGCAATAGTATTTTTATATAGTTTTGAAATATAAACAGCTGATGCATACCAATTATGGGATGCTATTTTTTTGTATTCTTTCATATTTATTTTGTCTGGTTTTACAAATCCATTCCTAGTAAAAATATATGAATCACATCCGCTGTACAGTATTTCACGAATAATATATTGTACACCAATATTTCTATTATCAAAGCAATCGCACATTTCTGCAGACATTGTAAAATAATTTTGAATTTTTATATTTTTATTATTATAAATACTATTGATTTTTTTAATTAAGTCTCTAAATCCATTGTATTTATTCCAGAATTCAAAATCTATAAAATCATACCAAATAATATTGCTTACACTGGATTCAACACAATATTTTATATGTGCACCACCGATATCCCAACCTATTCGGAGATTCCTTAAAGTCTTATTTGGCATGACATTCCAGTTTTTTCATTCGATAAAGGTTTTATATAATCTAATATATGATTGTTTTTACATTTTTGAATGACTGCCATTGATGTAGTATATCTTGCATTGATTTCTATAAGAAATAGTTTTCCATTATTATGTACGATATCAAAACCTATAAATCCTCTTAATCCTGGCAAAACTGATTTAATATTATTTATGAAATAATAAATTTTATCTTTAAATGATGGATAGACGTTTACATTAAGTGATTTTAAAATAATCATATTTTTACTTTTTTTTATTTTTTGCTCATTTATTGATATTACTTTGTAGCCGTTAGCATAGAAATAAAGACTGATGCTATAGGCTTTGCCTGGTATATAGTTTTCAAATATTTTATTACTAGAGATGCCTGTTCTTTTTTCTTTGCAAATCTCAACGTAACTGCAACCACATCCAAATCTATCTTTTAAAATATATGATTTATTTTTTGATCTAGAAACATAAGAATCAGGATTGGGTATATTATTTTTTTTACAGATTTTTTTTAATAAATATTTATCACTTGTAGCGAGCAAGATATCAAGACTAGATATATTCATATTCTTCACTAAGGGATATATCTTTTTTATATAGTTATAGAAAACTAAATCTGTTTCTGGGCATATAGGTAAAAAATAATCATAATTATTTATTAAATTCGTATCATAAATTATGTTTTTGTTATTTGGGGTTACTAAAATTGAATTTTTGTGATTTTTATATTTATTACGGTAGTCGCAAAAAAAATGAGTAGTTATAGAAGAATTATCAATTAGTGACCTAATAATTATATTTGCTTCATCAAATAAATTATGATTAATATTTTTATCAATCAATCCTCCACCTGTAATATACTCAAATATAAGAATTTTTTTCATTATGATTATTATACCTGCAATTGATATAAAAAACGGCAAAGTTGTAAAAGCTATGAGTGGAAAAAGGAATGAATATAATCCTATTAATCCGGATAGTGGTTTTTCACCAAATCCGTTTATATTCATAAAGCAAATGATTGAGACATATCGGCCATCAACATTTTATATAGCAGATATTAATTCTTTGACCAATACTAGTAATAATATTGATTTAATTAGAGATATTGCTACTCAAAATAAAACAATTAAGTTTTGGGTAGATACAGGAGGAAAAATAGATTCTAAACTAAATAGAAAAAATATTATTCCAATCCTATGTAGTGAAAATTGTCATTCAATTAAGAATATTAATTATATTTATAAAGATTATATTCACTCTTATGACTATAAAGATAAGATGTTAGGTACAAAAAGTTTTATAAAGCTTAATTCCTCATATAAAAATAAAGTAATTCTTATGAATATATCTGATGTTGGAGGTGATACAGGTCCTAGTTACAGTAGCATTCGAAATATAACCAAAAATTCAACGATAAAATATTATGTTGGAGGAGGTATAAAAACTATTTTTGATATCAATCGACTGAAATTGATGGGTTTTAGTGGTGTATTAGTCTCCACACTTCTTTTTAAAAAATATACAAGTCATTTCATAATAAAAAAAAGAGCCAGTAAATAAACTAGCTCTTTCTATTTATCATAAGTTATGATTATTTTTCAAATGGGTGTTCTGTTGCTTTCTTAGCGACAACATCTTGAGCTTTAGGCTCACCACTAATTGCATTTTTGATAGCCATTTTCACAGCTTCAAAATTATAATCGTAGATACGTTTGTTATCATCAGCGTCCCAATGAATAAATACACCTACACAAATGAATATATCGTCAGCCTCATCAGCTGGAATTGTTCCATCTTCAACACACTCTGTTACTGCTCTAGCAACAGCTGCTTGAGCTGGTCCGAACATTTGTACTGCTTGTTTGGCACCTTTAATTGTTACTTTGTTAAACATAGCTGTTGCTGGTTTACACAGTAAGTTAGGTGAAACCACAGCTAATAAAGATGTGAAACCATCTTTGTTATTACATAATGTGTTACAAAATGCATCTTCTACTGCGGAACCACGCGGTCCCATTAATAAGTCGATATGTGAAATTTCGTTATCCCCACCTTC
>CEQY01023922.1_pt1 | contig 10232 bp, 9 predicted proteins | sample 361391 | NCBI WGS metagenome assembly CEQY01 (sample SAMEA2621075, study PRJEB7988) | marine metagenome | isolation source: saline water (ENVO:00002010), including
CCCCTCTATTAAACTACCAAATAATTGCTTTGTCGGTGACATGTCGATAATAAGTGAAGGATCCGAAATAGGTGAGAATGTTAAAATATTTGAACAATGTTACCTTGGATCAAACGTCACCATTGGCAGAGGATCAATAGTTTTTCCTGGAGCAAAGATCTTAGATGGATCAATAGTTGGTAATAATTGCATTATTCACTCTGGAGTAATAATTGGCTCAGATGGATTTGGATTTGCACCACAAGAAAATGGTTCTTACAAAAAAATTCCACAAACAGGAATTGTTGTTATTGGTGATAATGTTGATGTTGGAGCAAATTCTACAATTGATCGAGCTACTCTTGGCTTTACCTCAATTGGAAATGGAGTTAAACTTGATAATCAAATTCAAATTGCACATAATGTTGAAATAGGAGAAAATACTGTGATTGCTGCTCAAACAGGTATTGCTGGTTCTGCTAAGATTGGTAAAAATTGTGTTATAGGTGGTCAGGTAGGCGTGGCTGGGCATATAACTATTGGAGATAATGTTAAAATTCAAGGCCAATCAGGAGTAACTAGTAGCATTAAAGATGACATGAAGATTCAGGGAACCCCAGCTTTTTCATACAACGATTACAATAAATCATATGTTTATTTTAAAAACCTTCCCAATTTAGGTAAAGAGATAAATTCTATACTAAAAAAATTAAAACTATGATAAATAGTTCCCTTCAAAAAACTTTAGCTAATGAAGTAAATTTAAAAGGGGTAGGTCTGCACACTGGTAAAGAAGTTAATCTTACCTTTAAACCAGCACCAGTTAATACTGGTTTTATCTTTGTTAGGAGCGATTTAGTTCCTAGAGTAGAAATCCCAGCTGATATTCAGCATGTCATTAATACTGATAGAGGAACCAATCTAGAGAAAGACGGTGTAAGTATTCAAACTTCTGAGCATGTTTTAGCTGCATTAGTAGGAATGAGTGTAAATAATTGCTATATCGAGTTGGATGCCGCAGAATCGCCCATAATGGACGGATCTTCCAAATTTTTTGTTGATGCAATTGAATCCGTAGGAGTAATAGAACAAGAGGAAATCAAAGATGAATACATCGTAACCGAGCCTATATCATACAAAGATGAGAAAACAGGAAGTGAAATTACATTGATACCTTCTGATGAATTCCAAGTTACAACAATGGTTGATTTTGATACAAAAATACTAGGAACTCAAAATGCCTCCCTTGATAAAATAACAGATTTTAAAGAAACAATTGCTCCTTCAAGAACTTTCAGTTTCTTACATGAATTAGAAACATTATTAGAAAATGGCTTAATAAAAGGTGGGGATTTAAATAATGCTATTGTATATGTAGACAAACCTCTTTCTCAAAAAACAATGAAACGTTTGAAGGCTGCATTTGGTAAAGAAAACATCTCTGTTAAACCTAATGGAATTTTAGATAACCTAAGTCTTCATTTCTCAAATGAAGCTGCTCGTCATAAGCTTCTAGATGTCATTGGTGACTTAGCCTTGGTTGGAGTTTCGATCAGGGGAAAAGTTTTTGCACATAAACCTGGACATGAAGTTAACGCAGCTTTTTCTAGAAAATTATCTCAGATTATTAAAAAAGATAGACGACAAAACGCTCCAAAGATTGATATTAATTCAGAGCCTATCATGGACGTTAATGCTATTATTAAAATGCTACCGCATCGCCCACCATTTCTTTTAGTTGACAAGATATTTGAATTATCAGACAAACATGTTGTTGGATTAAAAAATGTTACAATGAATGAACCTTTTTTTGAAGGTCACTTTCCTGGGGCCCCAGTAATGCCTGGTGTACTTCAGATTGAGGCGATGGCGCAAGCAGGAGGCGTACTACTTTTAAATACAGTTTCAGACCCTGAGAATTATCTAACTTTTTTTATGAAAATGGATAATGTCAAATTTAAAAGACCAGTAAAGCCTGGTGATACTCTGATATTTAAATTAGAACTAATTTCTCCAATAAGAAGAGGAATATGTCACATGAAAGGTCAGATCTTCGCCAATAACATGTTAATCACTGAAGGAGAACTTATGGCCCAAATTATTAAACGAAAATGAAATGAAACAACCTCTTTCATATATTCATCCTGATGCAAAAGTAGCTAAAAATGTAGTTATAGAGCCATTTACATCTATTGACAATAATGTTGAAATTGGAGAAGGAAGCTGGATAGGATCTAACGTAACTATAATGGAGGGTACAAGAATTGGAAAGAATTGTAATATTTTTCCCGGATCAGTTATTGCTGCAGTACCTCAAGATTTAAAATTTGAAGGAGAAGACACCCTTGCTGTTATTGGAAATAATACTACAATTAGAGAGTGTGTAACTATTAACCGTGGAACTTCAGACAGACAGTTAACAAAAATTGGGGATAATTGTCTAATAATGGCTTATTGCCATATAGCCCACGACTGCTTTGTGGGAAATAATTGTATTTTTTCCAACAACAGCACACTTGCTGGTCATATTACAATTGGTGATTATGTTATTCTGGCTGGTTTGGTTGCGGTTCATCAATTCTCCACTATTGGTGATCATGCATTTGTTGCAGGAGGATCTTTGGTTAGAAAAGATGTACCTCCATATGTTAAAGCCGCAAGAGAGCCTTTATCATACGTAGGAATAAATTCAGTCGGTTTAAGAAGGAGAGGTTTTAGTTCAGAGAAAATAACTGAAATCCAGAATATTTATAGGATTCTTTATCAAAAAAAATTTAATAACTCTCAAGCGGCTGATATCATTGAAGCTGAAATGATAGCATCACCTGAGAGAGATGAAATTCTTCAATTTATTCGAAACTCTAAAAGAGGAATAATGAAGGGATACTTCCAAAAAAACTAAATCATCAAAATGGCAACAACCTCAGATATCAGAAAGGGCCTTTGTATAAAATATAATAACGATATATACAAAATTATAGAGTTTCTTCACGTCAAGCCAGGAAAAGGCCCTGCATTTGTAAGAACTAAATTAAAAAGTGTTACCAATGGAAAAGTAATTGATAATACTTTCTCATCCGGTCACAAAATTGATGATATTAGGGTGGAGACAAATAAATTTCAATACCTATATAAAGAAGAAGATGAGTTTAACTTTATGAACGTTGATGATTTTAATCAAATAATGGTTAGCAAAAACTCTATTGAAAACTCAGATTTACTCAAAGAAGGTGAAATTGTGAGTATCTCCATCAATTCGGAAGACGGTTTACCTCTTTCTGTAGATATGCCTGCCAGTGTGATTTTGGAAATAAAACATACAGAGCCCGGAATAAAAGGAAATACAGCTACTAATGCTAGTAAACCAGCAACAGTTGAAACTGGCGCCAAAATTAATGTTCCATTGTTTATAAATGAAGGAGATAAGATAAAGGTTGATACTGAAAAAGCATCTTATATTGAACGTATTAAAGAATAACTTCATTTTAAAAGGATTACCTAATATAATTAGGTAATTTTATATTAATTCTATAAAGTAATGAGTGTACTTATAAATAAAGATTCAAAAGTAATTGTTCAAGGCTTTACAGGAGGAGAGGGAACCTTCCATGCTCGCCAAATGATTGAATATGGCACCCAAATTGTAGGTGGAGTAACACCAGGTAAAGGTAGTCAAGTTCATTTAGACAAACCTGTATTTAATAGTGTTTCCGAAGCTGTTAATAAAGCTCAGGCTGATACAACAATTATTTTTGTACCTCCAGCATTTGCTGCTGATGCTATAATGGAAGCTGCTGAAGCTGGCATTAAGGTAATTATTACAATTACTGAGGGAATTCCTATAGCCGATATGGTAAAGGTAGCAGAGTACATTAAAGATAAAGACTGCATATTGGTAGGGCCAAACTGCCCTGGGGTGATTACTCCCGAGGAAGCAAAAGTGGGAATTATGCCTGGATTTGTATTTAAAAAAGGTAATGTAGGGATTGTTTCAAAATCTGGAACCCTTACCTATGAAGCTGCTGACCAAGTTGTAAGGGAAGGTATGGGAATTACTACAGCAATTGGAATTGGAGGAGATCCCATAATTGGAACAACAACTAGAGATGCTGTTGAGATGTTTATGAATGACCCTGATACAGACGCCATTGTTGTGATTGGAGAAATTGGAGGCCAATTAGAAGCAGATGCAGCTAATTGGATAAAAGATAATGGAAACAAAAAGCCTGTAATTGGATTTATTGCCGGAGAGACTGCCCCTAAGGGAAGAACGATGGGGCACGCGGGTGCAATTGTCGGTGGTAAAGATGATACAGCAGAAGCAAAAAAAAGAATAATGCGATCTTGTGGTATTTATGTGGTCGATTCCCCTGCGGAAATTGGAAAAAAAGTAGCCGAGGTTTTAGCCTAAAGATATTTTATGAGTAAATTATTAGAAGGTAAAACAGCAATTATAACTGGTGCGACAAGAGGTATAGGACATGGTATTGCAACCTCATTCGCCAAACAAGGATGCAATGTTGCCTTTACCTATAATAGTTCTGTTAATGCAGCAAAAGTGCTGGAGACTGAATTAAATAGGTTTGGAGTAAAAGCCAAGGCATACAGAAGCAATGCAGCTGATTTTATTGAAGCCCAGGAACTGGTTGATCAGGTTCTAAAAGATTTTGGAACAGTTAATATTTTGGTTAATAATGCTGGAATAACAAAAGATAACCTTTTGATGCGAATAATAGAAGAAGATTTTGACAAAGTAATAGAAGTCAACCTAAAATCGGTTTTTAATATGACCAAGGCTATTCAGCGCACCTTTTTAAAACAGCGAAGTGGATCTTTGATTCACATGAGTTCGGTAGTTGGACTAAAAGGAAACGCAGGCCAGTCAAATTATGCTGCCTCCAAAGCAGGCATAATTGGTTTTTCAAAAGCTATTGCTTTAGAACTGGGATCAAGAAATATAAGGAGTAATGTTATAGCTCCTGGATTTATTGAGACTGAAATGACCGATCAACTAGCTGAGGATGTGGTTCAAAAATGGAGGGATGGAATACCCTTAAAAAGAGGCGGAAAACCCGAAGATGTTGCCAATGCCTGTGTTTTTTTGGCTTCGGATTTATCAAATTATATAACTGGTCAAGTCCTTCAAGTAGATGGGGGAATGTTAACTTAAATTTAAATACTATGCAAAAATTACCTAAAATTGGATTACCTATTATTTTATTAGCGTTTGTGCTAATTATCTTTGTTTCAAAATCATCCATAAATATTGGTTATGGTGAGGCTGGAGTGTTATTTAAAACTTTTGGAGGAGGGGTGGTAACTGATAAAGCTCCGTTATCTGAAGGGTTTCACATCATTGCTCCTTGGAATAAAGTATACATATATAATGTCAAGCAACAAGAATTTTTTGAAGGAAATATGCAAGTTCTTTCCTCTAATGGATTAGAAATCTCATTGGATGTATCAGTATTGTATCAACCAATTTATAATGAATTAGGGCTGTTACATAAAACTAAAGGAGAAAACTATGTTAATATTGTTTTAATTCCACAAATACGTGCTGTTGCTAGAAGTGTTGTTGGACGATATACTCCAGAACAATTATATTCTACAAAAAGAGATGCAATTCAAAACGAAATATATGAAGAAACTCAAAAGGTTGTCGAAAACCAACACATTCAACTGAACGCAGTATTAGTTAGAGATGTCTCTCTTCCTTTGGCCATAAAAGAGGGTATTGAGAGAAAGTTAATCCAAGAACAAGAAGCCTTAGAATACGAGTTTCGTATTGAAAAAGCTAAACAAGAAGCTGAAAAACAGAGAATAGATGCTGAGGGTAAGGCTGCCGCAAATCGAATATTAAGCGCCTCTATAACCAATATGATCCTTAAAGAGAAAGGAATTGAGGCCACTAAGGAACTTTCAACTTCTCCAAATGCTAAGGTTATTGTAATTGGTAGTGGAGAAGATGGAATGCCTATCATTTTAGGAGGTCAATAAATTGATTATTAATTTGAATTGAAAAAATTATTATATTTGCGAAATGATTTTACGAAACGCACATACACATCTTCTTACTATCGCTCAAATGAGGTGAGGAGTAATGTATTATTCATACTTAAAACCCGTTTGACTACTTCAAACGGGTTTTTTTTTAAACTATTTTAATCATGATCAAAATTGCAATTCAAAAAGCTGGACGTCTAAACGAGGACTCTCTTGACATCCTAAAAAAATGTGGAATATCTATAGATAATGGTAAAGACCAGCTAAAAGCTGTCGCCAGAAACTATCCTTTAGAGGTTCTCTACCTTCGTAATGGTGATATTCCTCAGTATTTACGAGATGGGGTTGTTGATTTAGCAATTATTGGTGAGAACTTAATCCTAGAAAAAGGACAAGATCTTACTGTTGTTGAAAAATTAGGGTTTTCTAAATGTCGTGTATCTATTGCAGTTCCTAAAGATTTTAATTATACTGGAATTGAGGATTTAAATGGAAAAAAAATAGCAACATCATACCCAAATACTGTCAAAAAGTATTTAAGTGAAAATGGAATCTCGGCAGATCTTCACATTATTAATGGATCTGTGGAGATTGCTCCTAATATAGGGCTGGCAGATGCTATATGTGATATCGTATCTAGCGGTAGTACTTTGTTTAAAAACAACCTGAAAGAGGTCGCAACGATTATGAAGTCTGAGTCAGTATTGGTAAAAGCCCCCAAATTATCTGCCGAAAAGACTGAGATAATGAAGAAACTCAACTTTAGATTGCGATCTGTGTTAAGAGCCAAAAAATCTAAATATATTCTTTTGAATGCTCCTAATGATAAAATCAATGAAATCAGTAATATTCTGCCCGTTTTAAAAAGTCCGACTGTCTTACCACTTGCGCAAGAAGGGTGGTCATCGCTACATTCAGTAATCGACGAAGACTCCTTTTGGGATGTAATTGATGCACTTAAAACCGCTGGAGCTGAAGATATATTAGTCTGTCCAATTGAAAAAATGGTTTTGTAATGAAAAGGTTTATTAATCCTGACAAAAGTACTTGGAAGTCGCTTACTAAAAGATCCTCAGCTTCCTATGATTCGTTAGAGCCACTTGCTAAATCAATTTTTAAAAAAGTTGAAAAAGAGGGTGATCTTGCCATTAGGGGTTATACTCTCAAGTATGACAAGGTTCAGCTCAAATCAAATATAGTTAGCTCTGATGAGATATCTACTGCAGCTCAAAGAATTCCCAAGAAGTTGAAAATTGCGATTCAAAAAGCAAAGAACAATATTGAAGTATTTCACAAGGCACAAATTACTTCAACCGTTCAAGTTGAAACTCAGCCAGGAGTGAGTTGCTGGCAAAAAAAATTACCTATTGAAAAAGTAGGCTTATATATACCCGGTGGATCAGCTCCTTTATTTTCTACAGTGTTAATGTTAGCGGTTCCTGCAAAAATAGCAGGGTGTAATAAACTTATATTATGCTCACCACCAGATAATAAAGGCATGTTACCTGATGTAATACTTTATACAGCTAATTTATGTGGTGTAGACTACATATTTAAGGTTGGTGGGATGCAAGCCATAGCGGGAATGACCCTAGGGACGGAATCAATTCCCAAAGCGGACAAAATATTCGGGCCAGGGAACCAGTTTGTAACTGTAGCAAAACAATTGGCTACTAAATATCAAGTATCTATCGATATGCCTGCAGGTCCTAGCGAGCTTATGGTAGTAGCAGATAAAACAGGAAATCCCGATTTTATAGCGTCAGATTTACTTTCTCAGGCCGAGCACGGCCCTGATAGTCAAGTAATTCTGGTTACCAATAATATTAAAATTGCTGACACTACTTTTGAAAAAATTTCTGAGCAGCTCGAAAATCTTGAAAGAAAGGTCACAGCTCAAAAAGCATTGAATAATTCTAAAGTTATCTGTTTCGATAACGACAAAGACATGCTTGAATTTGTCAACCTTTATGGAGCCGAACACTTGATTGTTTGTTTGGAAAACGAAACTGAATTTGTAGACCTAATCAAACACGCAGGATCAGTATTTATAGGGAATTACACTCCAGAGAGTGCTGGAGACTATGCCTCGGGCACTAATCACACTTTGCCAACAAATGGTTATGTTAGGCAATACAGCGGAGTTAATCTTGATAGCTTTCTCAAAGCCATCACTTATCAGAAAATTACTGCTAATGGATTGGTTGATTTGGGTCCTGTAGTTGAGGAAATGGCAGCTGCTGAGGGTCTTGAAGCCCACAAAAATGCAGTATCAATTCGATTAAAAACTCTAAAGTAATGAAACAAGATATAATAGAAAAACTTGTTCGTCCAATGATTAGAGAGATTACTCCTTATCGTTCCGCAAGAGACGAGTTTGAGGATTTTGATGCCCAAAAGATATTTCTGGATGCAAATGAAAATCCATTTGATAATGGTGTAAATCGTTACCCAGACCCGCTACAAAGAAACCTCAAACGGACTTTAGCGAAGATTAAACAGGTGAATGAAGAACAAATTCTGTTGGGTAATGGGAGTGATGAAGTATTGGATTTAATTATACGGACTTTTTGTGAGCCTGGAGAGGAAGAAGTACTTGTGTTACCACCCACGTATGGTATGTATGCTGTTTTGGCTAAGCTCAACAATGTTACTGTTAAAGAAGTCCCCCTGAACAAAAAATTTGAAATTGAGATAGATTCAGTTATTGAGGCTGTAAATCCAAAAACTAAAATTATTTTTGTTTGTTCTCCCAACAATCCATCAGGGAATGCTATCCCATTTAACCAAATAAAGGAATTATTAAAGAGTTTTAGCGGTATAATAGTTATTGATGAGGCATACATTGACTTCTCTCAAGAGAAAAGCGCATTGAGTCTTTTAGATCAATACCCTCAACTATTGGTTTGTCAAACATTTTCAAAGGCATATGGGTTAGCGGGAATTCGACTTGGAATGTGTTTTGCCAATCCATTGGTAATTGATTATTTTAATAAAATAAAGCCACCTTACAATGTAAACTCCCTAACTCAGCGTCGAGCATTAGTAAAATTGGATGAGACTGAATCTATAAGGGATCAAGTAATTGAGCTTATTTCAGAGAGAAAAATGCTTGAACAGGAATTAAAGCAATTTGATTTTATAACAAAAATATATCCTAGTGACGCTAACTTCCTTTTAGTGGTCGTAGATAATGCTAACAAAAGGTATGATCAACTCCTAAATGCTGGTATAGTTTTAAGGAATCGATCACGTTTACAAGGGTGTAAAAACGCTTTAAGGGTTACAGTAGGAACCCCTGAAGAAAATATTAAATTCATTAAGATTTGTAAAACTATTGATCTATGAAAAAAGTACTTTTTATCGACCGTGACGGAACTCTTACAATAGAGCCGAATGACTTTCAATTGGACACTATTGATAAATTAGTATTTTATCCATGTGTATTTCAATATTTGGGGAATATTGTTCGTGATTTGGATTATGAATTAGTAATGGTAACCAATCAGGATGGATTGGGATCCGAAAGTTATCCTGAAGCAGATTTTTGGCCCGCACAAAATTTTCTTATCAACACCTTTAAAAACGAAGGGATAATCTTTGAAAAAGTTTTTATTGACAATACTTTTCCAAAAGATAAAGCACCCACTAGAAAACCGGGTACGGCTATGCTTGAATCCTATATGAATAATAGCAGCTATGATCTTGAGAATTCTTTTGTTATTGGAGACCGACTTACAGACATGCAATTGGCTAAAAATTTAGGTTGTAAGGGGGTTTTTATAGATAATAATCCTTCTTTGGGAGCAGAGGAGGCAACTGATCAAGATTTGGAAAACACTATCGTTCTAAAAACAAAATCTTGGAAGGACATTTACCGCCGATTTCTAATGAAGGATCGTGCTGTTTCTTTCCAAAGAAATACTAAAGAGACTCAAATCGATATTGAAATAAATTTAGACGGAGAAGGGGATAGCAATATTCTAACAGGACTTGCTTTTTTTGATCATATGTTGGATCAACTATCACGGCACGGAGGAATAGATTTATTTCTCAAAACAAATGGTGATCTTGAAATAGATGAACACCATACTATTGAGGATACAGCCATATCTTTAGGAAAAGCCTTTTCTAAAGCATTGGGCAACAAAAAAGGTATAGAACGTTATGGTTTTTCATTACCGATGGATGATGCTTTGGCAAGGGTTTCAATTGATTTTGGGGGACGGAGTTGGCTGGTATGGGAG
>CEQY01201251.1_pt1 | contig 10232 bp, 7 predicted proteins | sample 361391 | NCBI WGS metagenome assembly CEQY01 (sample SAMEA2621075, study PRJEB7988) | marine metagenome | isolation source: saline water (ENVO:00002010), including
AGGGAGGTGAGGATATCAATAGATATAACTCTCTTAAAACCTCAAAAATCAAACAAGTAGCTTCTGGTAGATTTGGGGTGACACCTCATTATTTAGTAAATGCAGATGTTATACAAATTAAAATTGCTCAAGGAGCAAAGCCCGGAGAAGGCGGTCAGCTCCCTGGAGATAAAGTAGATGAATATATTGCGAAACTTAGATATTCAGTACCAGGGGTTACTCTAATTTCCCCACCACCACACCATGACATATACAGTATCGAGGATTTGGCACAGCTCATATATGATTTAAAACAAGTAAACAACAAAGCCTTGATATCTGTAAAACTTGTCTCACAGAAAGGTGTCGGGACAATTGCAGCAGGTGTGACTAAAGCATATGCAGATTTGATAACTATTTCTGGTTACGATGGTGGTACAGGTGCAAGCCCTTTAACATCAGTTAAATATGCTGGGGCACCATGGGAAATGGGTATAGTAGAAACTCAGCAAACATTAATGCTCAATAATTTGAGACACAAGGTAAGAATACAGACAGATGGTGGTTTGAAGACTGGTTTAGATGTAATTAAAGCTGCAATTTTTGGTGCTGAAAGTTTTGGTTTTGGAACGTCAGTAATGGTTGCTTTAGGCTGTAAGTATTTGCGAATATGCCACCTTAACAATTGTGCTACAGGCGTTGCTACACAGAACAAAATACTAAGAATGAAACATTTTTCTGGTAGTCCTGAGAGAGTGATCAACTACTTTAAATTTATTGCTCAAGATGTCAGAGAAATAATGGCTTCTATTGGTGTAAGAACTATTGATGAGTTAATAGGAAATACACAATATCTTGATGTGGAAAAAGGTAATACTGATAAACAAAAATCTTTGAGTCTTAAAAAGATGTTAGTTATTACAAATAAAAAATCATCTAAGTATTGTATTATGAAATCAAACAAACCCTTTGATAGAGGATCCCTTGCGAAAAAAATTCTCGCTGACTCAAAAGACTCAATACGTCATCGGAAAAGTATTGAACTAAGCTACTCCATTAGAAATATAGACCGCTCAATTGGAGCAAGTCTATCTGGTGAAATAGCAAAAATGTATGGTAATCATGGATTTGCAGAAACACCAATTAGATTAAATTTCACTGGTACCGCTGGTCAGAGTTTAGGTGTTTGGAACGCAGGCGGAGTAGAAATTTATCTAACTGGTGATGCGAATGATTATGTCGGAAAAGGTATGTCTGGAGGTAAGGTGATAATCAAAGTCCCAGATGAATTTAAAACTGTTGCTGATAAAAATAGTATCATAGGTAATACATGCTTATACGGAGCAACCGGTGGAAAGTTGTACGCTGAAGGAAAAGCTGGTGAGAGGTTTGCTGTAAGAAATTCTGGAGCGATAGCCATTGTTGAGGGCGCTGGCGATCATTGCTGTGAGTATATGACTGGTGGATGTTCTATAATATTAGGAAATGTTGGAAATAATTTTGGAGCTGGTATGACTGGTGGTGTTGCGTTTGTATATGATCAATCAAATAATTTATCTAAGAATCTTAATACTAGTTCAGTGGAAGTTATTGAGCTTTCAAGCGCTGATAAAGTTACATTTAAATTTTTCATGAAATGTATTAAGGATTATGAAAAAGAAACGGGAAGCATAAAAGCGAAAAATATTATTAATAATATCTCTCAAGAGGCAAAAAATATAAGGCTGGTTAAACCAATCAATTCATCGATGGAAGATATAAAAAAGAATACTATAAATAAAGTAGCTTAATAATGGCAAACATAGACAGAGCATTCATTGATCAGGTTCTGTCATCAACAGATATAGTTGAGTTGATTAAAGAGAAAGTAAATCTCACCAAGAATGGCACTAACTATAAAGGATTATGTCCATTCCATAATGAAAAGACCCCTTCATTCAATGTTTCATCTACTAAACAATTTTATCATTGCTTTGGGTGCGGCGCATCAGGAGATGCAATTAAGTTTCTTATGGAACATGACCACTTGACTTTTATTGAATCACTAAGCAAATTAGCACAATATGCAAATCTTGAATTACCAGAAAATACAAAAAAGAATGATTCTGCATATAGTCTTTTCGTACTTAATAAAAAAGCAGCTGAATTTTATACTAAATCTCTATTGTCAAATTCTAAAGCGCTTAGTTATTTATCAAATAGAAATATAGACGAAACAATGATCGAAGAATTCAATATTGGATTATCTAATGATAGCTGGGACGATTTGAGTAAATTATTTGCTAGTAGTAAAGAGACGAATAACGCCCTTGAGGCTGGACTTTTAATTAAATCAAATAACAAAGTTTATGATAGATTTAGAAACAGGATAATTTTTCCAATCAGAAACTCTACAGGAAATTATATTGGTTTTGGTGGCAGGATATACGAATCAGGCGAAGGTGCAAAATATATTAACTCACCTGAAACTAAATTATTCCATAAAAGTTATGAACTTTATGGGCTTTATGAAAGTAAAAAGTTTATTAATAAAGAGAACAAAGTATTGATTGTTGAGGGATATACGGATGTGATAGGACTTCACAAAGCTAATATAAAAAATTGTTTAGCAACACTAGGAACTGCTTTTACTAAGTATCACTTCAAAAAAATAATTAGATATACTAAAAATATAGTTTTTTGTTTTGATGGTGATACAGCTGGTAAATCAGCGGCATGGAAAGCAATAAATAACTGTCTGTCAGAACTAAAAGATGATATTCAATTATCCTTTATCTTTCTATCAGAGGGCAATGACCCCGATAGTTATGTGCAAAAAGATAAAGATGGTTTTCTTAGCTTGATATTGAATGCTATGCCATTATCAAAATATATAATAGATAGTCTTAAATCTGGTTTAAGTTTAGATACAGTAGAAGGTCGAACTTCATTTTCTCTACGAGCAAAAGATATACTTAGTCAAATGCCCAAAATTACATACACAGATATTCTAAAGAAAGAATTAGAAAATATTAGTGGTAATGTTATTAATCTAAAAAATCAGGAAAATAAAAATAAAAGTGAATCTAATAATGATATTAGTAGTTCTAAAGATCTTGATATCAAGGAGCTGACCCTTATAAATATTCTTCTTGAATACCCATCTCTCATAGAAGAGGGATCCTACGAAAAATATATCAAAAACATTTTTTTGAAAGAGATTTATTCTGTTCTTAAAACAGAAACTGAAAAAAATATCAGCTTCAAAGCTGCTAACCTACTCAATATATATCCTGATAACGAAGATGTTAAAAAAATTATTAGTATAGAGTCTAATGAATTATCAGAGGATTCAGCAAGGATAACAGTCAATAGTATTATTAGCCAACTTGAGAGAAACTTAAATGAAACTGAATATTTTGAGTTACTAAACCGTTATTCACAAGGGGATAAGCTCTCTGATAAGGAAAGAGAGTTTATAAAAAACTTCAAAAAATAAAAAATCTACAGTTCTTTAACAAGTTGTACTTTATTCATTCCCAATACTAATATAGACTGCACTGATGTATTATTTTACATCAGAAAGCGTGTCCCCTGGTCATCCAGATAAATTGTGCGATCATCTATCAGATACGGTTCTAGATCATGTACTGAGACAAGATAAAAGCTGTCGCGTAGCTTGTGAAACTTTTGTAAAAGGTAAGAGTAATGAGGCAGGTACAGTAGTTATTGGGGGCGAGATTACCACAAGCTCAGATTTAAATATAGATGATATTATCAGAAAGACCATTCTTGATATTGGTTATGACTCAAATGAATTAGGTTTTAACGGCAGCCAATGTGAAATTATAAAGCTTCTCACTAAACAATCTCCTGATATACAAATGGGTGTTGACCGTGATGATGAAAAAAAACAAGGAGCGGGTGATCAAGGGCTAATGTTTGGATATGCTACTAATGAAACACAAACGCTTATGCCTGCACCAATTTTTTATTCACATAGACTAGTTGAAAGACAGACCCAACTTCTTAAAGATCAAGTTGTTCCATGGCTCAGACCAGATGCTAAAAGCCAAGTAACTTTTGAATACCAAAATGATGTACCAAAATTTGTTGATACTGTTGTTTTGTCAACACAACACAGTAATGATATAAGCCTTACGGAACTAAGAGAATTTGTAAAAGAAGAAATTATCTATAATGTTATTCCCAAAAAACTAATTAATGATAAAACAAAAATTTTTATCAACCCTACAGGAAATTTTGTTGAAGGCGGTCCCTTGGGTGATTCAGGTCTTACAGGAAGAAAAATAATTGTTGATACTTATGGAGGAATGGCAAGGCATGGTGGCGGGGCCTTTTCAGGAAAAGATCCCTCCAAAGTTGATAGATCTGCAGCATATGCTGCTAGATATATTGCAAAGAATATTGTTGCTGCAGAAATGGCATCTAAGTGTGAAATACAACTTTCATATGCAATAGGAGTCGCTGAACCTACATCTATACTAGTAAATACATTTGGCACAGGCTCTATCTCAGATGAAAAAATATCCAAAATAATAAAAGATGTTTTTGACCTTACTCCATATGGAATTATTACATCCTTAGATTTATTAAATGTTAGCTATAAACCAACTGCTGGATTTGGTCATTTTGGAAGAAATGATAAGAATTTTACATGGGAACAAACAAATAAGATTGATATAATTAAATCAGCTATTTAAATAAGAGGTTAAAATGGAACTAGATAAAGTAAAAAAAATTAAGGATGATTTTAAAGTCGCAGATATGTCTTTAGCAGATTTTGGTCATAAAGAAATAAGAATTGCAGAGACAGAAATGCCAGGATTAATGGCTTTGAGAAAAGAGTATGGTTCTAAAAAACCTTTGAAAGGGGCTAGAATAATTGGTTGTTTGCATATGACAATTCAAACTGCAGTTCTAATTGAGACATTAGTTGATTTAGGCGCAGACGTGAGATGGTCATCATGTAATATCTTCTCAACACAGGATCACGCTGCTGCTGCAATTGCCTCTCAAAACATTCCTGTTTTTGCGTGGAAAGGAGAGAGCGAAGAAGAGTATATTTGGTGCTTAAAGCAATCTATAAGTGGCAACCCAGATTGGAAGCCAAATCTACTTTTAGATGATGGCGGTGATCTCACCAGCATGATTCACAAAGAATATCCTGATTTGATTGATGACATTAAAGGCGTATCAGAGGAGACTACAACTGGTGTCCTAAGATTATATGAAATGGCTAATGAGGATGTACTAAAAATGCCTGCGATAAATGTAAATGATTCGGTAACTAAATCAAAGTTTGATAATTTATATGGTTGTAGAGAGTCTCTAGTTGATGGTATCAAAAGAGCAACAGATACTATGATTGCTGGAAAGCACTGTATTGTCTGTGGTTTTGGTGATGTTGGCAAAGGATCTGCAGAATCGTTACGAGCGCTTGGCGCAAAAGTTATGATTACAGAAATTGATCCAATTTGTGCACTACAAGCATGCATGGAGGGATACGACGTAGTCAAGATTGAAGATGTTATAGAAGAAATAGATATTTTTGTTACTGCAACTGGAAATTATAACGTAATTAATCATAACCATATGAAAAACATGAAAAGTGGCGCAATTGTTTGTAACATTGGTCATTTTGATAATGAAATTGATGTTGCAAGCCTAAAAAGTTATAAGTGGGATAATATAAAACCACAAGTTGATGAGATCACTTTTCCTGATGGGAAAAAAATCGTTTTATTAGCTGAGGGTAGGCTGATTAACCTTGGCTGTGCAACCGGGCATCCTAGTTTCGTAATGTCATGTTCATTTACAAACCAAGTAATGGCACAGATAGAATTATGGGAAAATTTCGCTAACTATAGTAATCAAGTATTTGTTTTGCCCAAACACTTAGATGAAAAAGTTGCGCTTCTTCACCTTAATAAACTTAATGCTAAGATTACTAATCTTACAAAAGAGCAGGCCGATTATATTGGCGTTGATGTAAAAGGTCCATTTAAAAAAGATACTTATAGATATTAATTAGTAGCTTACTAATTATGACGAACACAAAATTAGTAAAAAAAGACTTAAAGTTTGTGTGGCATCCTTGCACTCAAATGAAAGATCATGAAAAAATTCCTTTGATTCCAATCAAATCAGGAAAAGGAGTATGGCTGTATGACTATGAAGACAAAAAATATTTAGATGCAATAAGCTCTTGGTGGGTAAATATATATGGGCATTCAAACGCTCACATCAATAGAAGTATAAAAAAGCAACTATCTTGTCTCGAACATGTTCTCCTCGCGGGATTTACACACAAACCTGCTGTTGACCTAGCTGAAAATCTAATCAATATAACTCCAAAAAAAATTACTAAATGCTTTTTTACAGATAATGGCTCTTCTTCGATCGATGCTGCTATGAAAATGAGTTATCACTATTGGCAAAACAAGAAGAAGAAGAAAAAGACAAAATTTATTGCATTATCAAATAGCTATCATGGAGAGACTCTTGGTTCACTATCTGTGAGTAATATAGATTTATATAAAAAAACTTATGAGAATATCTTGAAAGATACAATAATTGTCGAGTCCCCTGATTCTTATAATAAAAAAGAAAATAAAACTGAAGAAGAACATGCGGAAATAATGTTTGATAAAATGTATAAGGCAATCCAAGATAATCATAAAAATGTATGTGCTGTTATTATTGAGCCATTGATACAGTGTGCTGGATACATGAGAATGTATCATCATAGATACCTAGAATTACTCAGAGAGGCTTGCACAAAGTATAACATTCATATGATTGCTGACGAAATAGCAGTTGGCTTTGGAAGAACTGGTACAATGTTTGGTTTTGAGCAAGCAAAAGTTACTCCAGATATAATTTGCTTGTCTAAGGGTATTACTGGTGGTTACATGACACTATCTACTATCCTAACAACTGATGAAATATACGATGCATTCTATGATGAATACGAAAAGCTTAATGCATTTCTCCACTCACATAGCTATACTGCTAATCCGATAGCATGTTCTGCTGCGAACGCAACACTAGAGCTTTTTAATAGTAAAAATACTCTAAAAGAAAATAAAATACTATCATCTCATATAACCAGATGTTTTGAATCTTTAAAGGAACATCCAAACGTATCTGATGTGAGACAAAAAGGTATGGTATTAGCCATAGAATTGATCAAGAATAAGAAAAAGAAGATTTCTTATAATTGGAAAGAAAGAAGAGGTATTAAAGCATATCTTCATGGACTCAAAAATAATGTACTCATGAGGCCTCTAGGTAATGTAATTTATTTTATGCCACCATACGTTATAACAAAGAAACAGATTGCCTTTGTATCAGATGTCATGAAAGAAGGTGTTGATGAAGCAACAAAATAAAATTCATAGAATTTATATAAATTCTCAATTCTCAAAAGATATATATCATTGTTCCGATGAATTAGCACACAGAATTATAAATGTTTTAAGGGTAAGTAATTCAGAAGATATTATTATATTTAATTCAAACAATGAACAGTATCTTTGCTCAGTAGTCAAAGATCATAAAAAGGTAAGTTTATTCATAAAGAAGAAAATCACTAACAAACCTCAAAATAATAAAAAAGTCAATTTAGCATTATCTATTGTGAGCATGAAGGTAATGGATCTAGTTATACAAAAATCAGTTGAGCTAGGTGTAAATAATTTTTATCCCGTTTATACACAAAGAAGTCAATATCATGATGTTAGTAAAAAAATTGACCACTGGAAAAAAGTTATAATACATTCATCTGAACAATGCGGGCGATATGATTTAATGTCTTTAATACAACCGTCTAGTTTAGATCAATATATTGCAGAAAACTCAGAAGGACCAAGATATCTTCTCTTTCAAAATGGAGAGAAATTCAACCCTCAGGATTTAAATAAAGATAATATTACTTTATTCATTGGGCCAGAGGGTGGATTTGATGATAATGAAATAAATATTTTTAAGATAAATCAATGGAAAATAAAAAAGATTAGTGAGAATATACTTAGAACCGAAACAGCTTGTATATCTGCACTTGCTTTAATAGAAAATTATGAAAGTTTTTCAAGACATAGTTTATAGTAATAGAAAAAATCATGAGAATATTCATGAAAGAATAATAGATAATCATCATCAAATTGAAGGATGGTTCAGAAATCAATGGTTAAAATATCCTGCTCCTTTTTATTCATCAATAGATATTCGAAATTCTGGATTTAAGATATCACCTGTAGACACTAATTTATTTCCTGCTGGTTTTAATAATTTAAATAAAGACTTTGAGTCTCTTTACATAACTGCTATTAAACATTCCTTAGATATTTTAAAAACAAAAATAGATAAAATCCTTATTATTCCAGAAGATCATACTAGAAATATATATTATCTAGAAAGTCTAAGCTATTTATCTAATTTAATAGAAAAAGCTGGATTTGAAGTGATAGTATCAAAGCCAGATATAAATAATGAAAAATTCAGAAATATAAACTCAATGCTTGAGTATGATGGTTTTGTTCCAGATGCGATTCTACTTAATAATGACTTATCAAATGGAATACCCTCATTTTTAGATAGCGTAAAACAGGTAATTCTTCCGTCGAAAAATATAGGGTGGACAATGCGCTCAAAAACGGATCACTTTAATTATTACAGTGATGTATGCACAAACTTCAGTAATTTACTTGATATTGACTCATGGCTTATAGAGCCCGAATTTAGAAACTGTGGTGAGATCAATTTTAAAACAAAACAGGGCGAAGACTGCCTTATTTATCATGCAGAGAGATTGTTAAATATAGTTTCAGATAAATATGAAGAATATGGAATAGATGAAAAGCCATATATTATGATAAAAGCTGACTCTGGCACTTATGGAATGGGTATTATATCGATAAGTGATGTTTCAGAAATAAAAAATCTTAATAGAAAACAGCGAAATAAGATGCTGTCTACAAAAGGTAATATTTTACCAGATAGGGTTATACTTCAGGAGGGTGTTTATTCATTTGAAGAGACAAAGAGTTCAAATAATGTTGCAGAACCTGTAATTTATTCCTTTTCAAATTATTTAATTGGTGGTTTTTACAGAACTCATGAAAATAAAAGAAACAATGAAAGCCTAAATTCACCGGGTATGGTTTTTCAACCTATTCCACTTAATGATATTTGTATATCACCTGAATTAAATCAACCAGTAGACTCACAAAGTAATAGATATTATGTATATGGTGTTATAGCCAGACTTGCTATCCTTGCTGCAGCAAAAGAACTTTTCAATCTAGATTAAAATGTATACAGTTGGAATATTAATGGACCCTATTGAATCTATTAATTTTAATTCCGATTCAACTATTAGCATTATTAAATCTCTTCAAAATAAGGTAAGGGTAAAATTAATAATTCCAGATAGTCTTCATTTGGTATCTGAAAATATCTTCGCAACAGTATGTGATATTAATATAGTTTCCTTAAAAAAAAATCAATATTCAACCAAAAGAAAAACAACTATAAATTTAAATAAACTTGATTGCGTTTTCTTCCGAAAAGATCCACCAGTCAATCATGAATATATGACAATTCTTCAAATGTTAAAAGAACTTGAGTATCAGGATACGCTTGTTATAAATTCTCCTTCCGCATTGATGCACTTCAATGAAAAAATTCTTGGATATAATCTTTCTAATCCCAAAATACCAACTGTTATAGGGAATAGCTTCAATGATATAAAAAAACTATTAATTAAGCATCATGAAATTGTTCTTAAACCCATTAATCAAATGGCTGGTAATGGCATTATTAAGATCAAAAACAAAAAAGATTCGGGTATTCTTATTCGAAATTATTTAGACAAGTACAAAATGGTTATTGCTCAGAAATATCTCAAGATCATAAGTAATGGAGACAATAGAATAATTATTTATAATGGAACCATAGAAAAATATGTCCTAACAAGATATCCACCAGATAATGATTTTAGAGCAAATATTGCTTGTGGAGGGTCCTTTGAAGTCAAAAGAATTAATAATAAGTATTTACCGCTTATAGAACAAATTGCATGTTTTCTAAAATATCATGGAATATTCTTAGCAGGCATTGATATGATTGGTCAATATATCACTGAAATAAATATTACTTCGCCTACAGGTATTCAGCAAATTGGCAAAGGGTTATCAACGAAAATTGCTAACCAACTACTGAAAAATATCGATAACTACCATCAAAACTGA
>CEQY01199887.1_pt1 | contig 10214 bp, 9 predicted proteins | sample 361391 | NCBI WGS metagenome assembly CEQY01 (sample SAMEA2621075, study PRJEB7988) | marine metagenome | isolation source: saline water (ENVO:00002010), including
GATGAATAATTTAAAAATTGATGATTTTGCCTGGAATAGAAATAATTCTGATGGAAAATATCAAAAGGTTGGTCAGAAAAAACCTAATATTTATGGGCTTCATGACATGCTTGGTAATGTCGCTGAGTGGACTGCTGATATTTATAATAAAGATGTATACAGTAAAAAAAGAAAAAAGAATCCTTTTGAATCTGGGAAAAATAAATATCCTAGAGTAATCAGAGGAGGTTCTTGGGACGACGAGTCATCAAACTTAAAAAGTTATTATCGAAGTTTCTCAACTAAGGAACTTCAGAGGAGAGATCCACAGATACCAAAAAGTTTATGGTGGAATACCGACGCCCCACATATTGGCTTCAGGATAGTTAGACCTTTTAATAAAGAATCTCAAAAGTTGAAAAAGATGTTTTGGAATTATTCAGATTAAATTCTAAATTAAAAATTATAAACTAACCAACTATGGAAAAAGAATCTAGAAGAAATTTTGTTAAGAAGACGGCGATTATATCTACAGGCTCACTTGCTACAACATTGCCAGTTGAAGCTTTTGCAAATGTAATTGAAAATAAAAAATTAAAAATTTCTCTTGTTGGATGTGGAGGAAGAGGATCTGGGGCTATTGTTCAGGCATTAGAGGCAGATGATAATATTGAGGTTGTAGCAATGGCAGATGTATTTGCTGATAGGGTTGAAAGAAGTTTAAATGGTATTAAAGAACATTTTGGAGAAAAGAGAAAAATAAATATCAAAGAGAAGAATATTTTTATTGGCTTTGACTCTTATAAGAAAGCTATAGATTTATCTGATGTGGTAATTTTAGCTACCCCTCCGGGATTTAGACCTTTACATTTTGAATATGCTGTAAATACAGGTAAACATGTTTTTATGGAGAAGCCATTAGCTACTGATGCGACTGGTGTGAGGAGAGTTTTAAAATCTGCTCAAATAGCAAAAGATAAAAGATTAAATGTTGTGGTTGGATTACAAAGACATTATCAGAATAAGTACCTTGATCTTTATGAAAAAGTTAAATCAGGTGCAATAGGTAAATTAGTTTCGGGTCAAGTCTATTGGAACGACGGAGGAGTTTGGGTAAATAATAGGACATCAGATCAAACGGAGTTAGAATATCAGATGAGAAATTGGTATTATTTTAACTGGATTTGTGGAGATCATATACTTGAGCAGCACATACACAACATAGACGTAGCCAATTGGTTTATAGGAGACTACCCTAAGTATGCTCAGGGAATGGGAGGGAGAGAGGTCAGAAATGGAAAAGAACATGGACATATTTTTGATCATCACTTTGTAGAGTTTACCTACCCAGGTGGGCAGGTAATTTCAAGTCAATGTCGACATCAGAAGGGAACAGAAAGTAGGGTAGATGAAGTATTTCAAGGTACAAGAGGTTCAGTAACTTTGGGGAAAGGAGAATTATCTTCTTTAGATGGAGATACAATTTATAAATACCCAGTTTCTTCGTCCAAAGATGCAAATCCTTACCAGGTAGAACACGACAAATTATTTGCATCAATTAGAGAGGGGAATGTTATTAATGATGCATTTAACGGTGCTAAAAGTACACTAGCTGCGATTATGGGAAGAATGGCTACCTACACAGGTAAGAAAATAACATGGGAAGAGATTATGAATTCAAAAGAAAACCTAGTTCCTGATGACCTAGATTGGGATTCTGCCCCTCCGATAATGCCTGACGAGGAAGGGAGGTATCAGTCCCCAAAACCGGGTATTACTAAATTTATTTAAATCTTATAAATGCATAGAAGACCTTTCATTAAAAAATTATCATTTGGAGCATTTCTACCTTTTTTATCTTCAGCTCAGCTCATTTCTAGCAGTACAAAAAATGATAATTTTAGTCTAAATTATGCACCTCACTTTGGTATGTTTGAAAATTCTGCCGGTTCAGATCTAATTGATCAAATTTATTTTATGGCTGAAATGGGCTTTACTGCATTTGAGGATAATTCAATGAAAAGTAGAAATTTAAGTACTCAAAATAAGATATCAAAAGCACTAGAAAGCAAGAATATGTCGATGGGAGTATTTGTAGCTAATAAAATTTATTGGGATAAACCTAATTTAGCAAGCGGTGATTCTAGTTTCAGAGAAGAATTTCTCAAAGATATAAGTGATTCTGTAGAGGTTGCCAAAAGAGTTAATGCCAAGTGGATGACAGTTGTTCCTGGCCTTTTAGATCATAGAAAGAATTTATCTTACCAGACAGCTAATGTAATTGAGACTTTAAAAAGAGCATCAGAAATTTTAGAGCCACACGGATTAGTCATGGTACTAGAACCTTTAAACTTTCGTGACCACCCTGGCCTTTTCCTAAGTAGAAGCCCTCAAGCTTATCAGATATGTAAATCAGTTGACTCCCCATCTTGTAAAATTTTATTTGACATATACCATCAGCAAATTCAAGAGGGAAATCTAATACCAAATATTGAGAGCTGTTGGGATGAAATTGGCTACTTTCAGATAGGAGATAATCCTGGAAGAAAAGAACCATTAACTGGTGAAATAAATTACAGCAATGTATTTAAGTTTATTAAGGATAAAAATTATACTGGTATATTAGGCATGGAGCATGGAAATTCAATACCTGGTATAGAAGGTGAAAAAGCTCTTATTGAAGCATATAGAGCTGTTGACTTATAATACCTTAGTTTCCTAGGTGTCTTTTCTTATCTCCTATAAGTATTAACTTTGTTTGTCTTCCGTTAACATATCTAAACCCACTTTCTTCGTAGGTTCCAGCTTCCTCTAACATAACTCTAATCTCTTTATTCCACTCTTCAATAAAAACCTTAGTATTGAGCTCAATTGCATAAACAGTATTGTAGTTCATAGGAAAATCACCATTAAAAGGTACTCCTCCCTGAGAATCCCACATCCCAATAGTTGTACCTGCTGAGTGGCCATAAGTTCCAAGTGGATGAGTATATATTTGAGGTTTATATCCTTTTTCTTTTCCGATTCTAAGTGTTTCACTTAAAATTTCATTACCAGTTTTTCCTTTTTCAAATAGTCCAGTCATTATGTCTTGAACCTCGTTACCCTCAATTAGCGCATCTTCTAGATACTTTGGGGCTTTTGTTTCGTTAGGTTTTAATACATATGCAAGCTCTTGGCAGTCTGTGTTTAGAGTTAAATACGTAACTCCAAAATCACAATGAACAAGGTCTCCTGGCATTATTATATCAAACTTTGATTTTCCATCAAAAGCATATAGATCACTAACTTCATTTCTCTGCACATCAATAGTAGGGTGGAACCAAGTCTTCAATCCTAACTGCTTTACCCTCTCTCTCATCCACCAAACAACGTCGTCGGTTGTAGTGACGCCTGATGTAATTACTTTGGTTGAGAAAGCATCTCTAATTATACTATGTGTAATTTCAACCAACTGATTATAAATAATCATTTCTTTTTTTGTCCTAGTCTCTATCCATCTTATCCCAAGTTCTTCAGCAGAGACAATCCTTTTAGCCATTTTATTAGAAATACTTTTCATAAAAAGCTCATAATCTGTTTTTACTATTCCATCTGCTAATGCAAAATGATCAGAATAATTTAATCCGATTTTTTCAGGGTTTTTACTCTCAATGAATTTTGCGAGTGCATTCATCTGATCTGGTTCCTCATCCTTATTCCAAATTGATGGTATGTTATCACCAAAATTATATCTGGCTATTGCAACTTTTTCAACAGTATTTTTTTCCTTATCATGATGAAATGCAAGGATAGTCCTCCTCCTTGCATTGAGCCATGTTGGTGGGAGCAGTGTTTTGATTATAGGGTCCTCATTGTACTCTCTTGTAATTAGAACCCACATGTCGATTCCAGTCTCATCCATAAGTTTAGGTAGGAGATTGTCTAATCTGTCTTTTTGAATCTCACTTATTACTTTAGCTCTATCCTTTAAGTTAAGAATACTTTGAGATTGAATTTGATTTGACAATATGACTAATAGAATTATATTAATTATCTTCATAAAATTAAGTTTTCTAAAAATTATAAATTTTTATTAGCTAATCATAATGAATACCAAAAAAACTAATTACTGGAAAAATAATTTGAGGTATGTAGGTGTTCTCCTATCCTTCTGGTTTTTGGTATCTTTTTGTTTTTCAATTATTCTAAAAGATTATCTAGACAATTTTTCATTTGGTGGATTTAAGCTAGGGTTTTGGTTTGCTCAACAAGGTTCAATGTATGTCTTTGTTATTATAATATTTATTTATGTATCATTAATAAATAAACTTGATAGCAGATATAAGAAAGAAAATAACGATTAGATATGGACGTACAGACTTGGACATATTTAATCGTAGGCTTAACATTTATGCTTTATATTGGAATAGCAATATGGTCAAAAGCAAACTCTACTAATGAATTTTATATAGCTGGTAAAGGTGTGTCTCCTCTAGCAAATGGTATGGCAACAGCAGCAGACTGGATGTCTGCAGCCTCATTTCTTTCGATGGCTGGAATTATTGCTTTCTCAGGGTACGATGGTTCTGTTTACTTGATGGGGTGGACAGGCGGATATGTATTACTTGCTCTATTAGTAGCACCCTATCTTAGAAACTTTGGAAAGTTTACTGTTCCAGACTTTATTGGTGAGAGGTTCTATTCAACTTATGCAAGATTAGTTGCTGTTTTCTGTGCTTTGATAGTTTCATTTACCTACGTAGCAGGACAGATGCAAGGTGTTGGAATTGTGTTTTCAAGATTTTTAGAAGTTTCATTTGAGGTCGGAGTTGTAATAGGAATGGTAATAGTATTATTCTATGCAGTTCTTGGTGGAATGAAAGGTATTACATACACTCAAGTTGCTCAGTACTGTGTTCTCATTTTTGCATTTATGGTTCCGGCTATTTTTATATCTTTTCAGATGACAGGTATTATAGTTCCTCAGATAGGTATGGGATCAGTTGTCAACGACGGTTCAGGAATGTATCTTTTGGATAAGTTAGATTTATTATCCAAGGATTTAGGTTTTACAGAATACACAAAAGGTTCAAAGTCAGTTGTAGACATATTCTGCATTACGATGGCTCTAATGGTAGGAACAGCAGGACTCCCTCATGTTATAGTAAGGTTTTTTACTGTCAAAAAAGTAAGCGATGCAAGGAAATCAGTTGGCCTAGCTCTTCTATTCATTACTATTCTATACACTACAGCACCCGCAGTTTCAGTATTTTCTAAGGTTAATTTGATAGAGACCGTGAGTAATAAGGAATATAATTCAATGCCAGAATGGTTTAAAAACTGGGAAAATACTGGTTTAATAAAATACACAGATAAAAATAATGATGGAAAAATAAATTACGTAAACTCATCGGATAATGAATTATATATTAATAATGATATAATGGTTCTGGCCAATCCAGAGATAGCAAATTTACCTGCATGGGTTATAGCTTTGGTAGCTGCAGGTGGATTAGCTGCCGCCTTATCTACTGCTGCAGGATTACTTTTGGTAATATCCACAGCAGTATCAAATGATCTTATAAAGAAAACTTTATACCCTTCCATAAGTCAAAAGAATGAACTATTGATAGCAAGGTTATCTGCCACCTTAGCTGTTCTGGTTGCTGGTTATTTTGCATACAATCCACCAGATTTTGTGGCTGCAGTTGTTGCACTTGCATTTGGATTAGCTGCAGCATCAATATTCCCTGCTATAATTCTTGGAATATTTTTTAGAAGAGTTAATAAAGAAGGTGCCATAAGTGGTATGCTAGTTGGAATTAGTGTTATGTTATATTATATGATGAAATTTAAATTAGGTTGGTTAGGAGAAATACCACCTCAATCAGATTGGTGGTTTGGTATATCACCAGAAGGTTTTGGTACCATTGCTATGTTATGTAATTTCATAACGTCATTCAGCGTTTCTATGCTCTTCAAAAAACCACCTAATCATGTAATGGATTTGATAGATAAAATAAGGTATCCCAAATAGTTATTTTATATAAAACTGCTTTTCCTCAATAGACTTCCATAATAAAAGTGAAGCAATAGAGTTAAAAGGTTTCCAACTTTTTATAAGTTCGTCTAATTTTTTATCTGATAACATGCTTATATTATAATTAATTTTTATGCTGTTGATTAAAGCCAAATCCTTTTTTGAGAAAACATCTTCTCTAAACAAAATAAAAATTAAAAACATTTGTGCTGTCCAGCTACCTACTCCTTTTATTTCACATAAAGTATCAATTATATCTTTATCAGTTAAGCTATTGAAATCAATTTCTTTTTGATAAAAAAAACTATAAACATTTTTAATGTACTCAACTTTTCTTGATGATATTCCAATAGACTTAAGTTCCTCATCTGATATTTCTAATATATTTTTAGAATTTGAAATTAAGTCATTAAATTTTTTTTTGATTGATATTGCAGCTTTAAAACTTATCTGTTGTTCAATAATTAAGTCAGCCACTGCCTTAGAATAATTGTTATTATATCTGTCTTTGATATCAATCTGGTCTCCAAATTTTTCTATTAAAAATTTCATTACCTTATCCTTTTCTAATCCCTTAAAAGCATTGGAGTAATTTTTTTTTCCCATTTTTAAATTGATTCTAAAAGGTATTGAGTTTCATTCTTAAAATCTTCTACTTGTACTATATGATAATTTTCAAAGTGCGGATGAAGAATTAGTAGATTCATGCTTGATATTTTTTTTTCATATTTTTTTTCTAAAATACTTTTATAGATATTTTGTTGTAGACAATACTTTACATAATCACTAGATGGAAGATGACTTAGGCCTTCAAGACCATTTTCAAATGGATTGTTTTTCTCAACTGAACCATCAGAATTTATAATTTTTTTACTTCTTTTCCAGTCAAAAATAAAAAGCTCACCATTGTCTTTCTCATATACCATATCTATTGTCCCAGCAATGTTTTTATCCTCATCAAAAACTCTCCATTCAGTTCTGTATGGTTTGTACTTATTCTCTATATGTTTTGTATGGAAACTAAAAAACTTTTCTAGTTCTCTTGATTTAATATATTCTAATTTATTATAGTATTTTTCAATTTGTTCGTGAAGTTCTGTTCCTAAATTTCTTGCTTTTTCCCCAAGATCTTCCCAGCCTTTTAATATATCACTTTTAGATTTTCCTGTTTTTATACTTTCTTTATTTGCCCAAAATTCCTTATCAAATTTTGGAAAAAACTTTTGAATTAATTGTGTAACAGATATTGCCTTATTTTTAGAATCAATCATATAACTATGATTTTTTTCATTGAACTCAACTCTTAGATCTCTTTTATTGGAGTTTTTTTCTTCTAATAGACTCATATTTAAAAATATGATAGAATTTTAACAATCATAAGTTTTATTTAATTAAAAAAAAATTATATTTAATTTATAACTTAAAATATAGAAAAATGGAAGTTAATGAATTATTAATACCAACCATACTTGGTGGTATATGTCTTGCTATTAGTATCTATGGTTTAGCAATAGCAAAGGATAGGAAATATGCCTTGGGTGGCGTTTTCTTATACTCTCTTATACCTATATCACATAGATTGGGATTATTTTTAGAAGATCCTCAGGATTACTTTAGTTTTGTTACAATAATAATTTTTGTTTGTCAGGCAATTATATCAATTCCTGTAGGTGGCTTTCTAAGTCCTAACAAAGATTCTGTCCAAAAAACGTGGTCTTTAAAAGTTCAGTCTACGATTTTAGTAATAAATGCATCATTTGCTTTTATTATTTTAACTGATCCTGTTGTTCCTACTATTATTGGTGGATATCATGCAATATATTCGCTCATGATGTTGATGGCAATTTTAAAAACATTATCTGGAAAAATGGATTTGAAATAATTTATTTCAAAATTATTATTAAATTAAGGCCAACTATGTTTGGCCTTTTTTAATTATATCATGAAAAACTTTATTATAATAATCTTAATTTCTCTTTTTAGTAATAATCTTTTATCGCAGGTAACTAGAAGTATAGAAGCGGAAAGTTCTGTTGTAACTAATCACTTTGTAACAGTAGATGGGACTAGAATTCCTTATTCAGCTACTGCTGGAACACTTCCGGTGTGGAGTGATGATGACAAAGCTGTCGCAACCTTATTTTATACATATTATAAGAGATCTGACGTGAAGGATGTAAAGAACAGACCAATATTCTTTTCATTTAATGGTGGACCTGGAGCAGCTTCAATCTGGATGCACATGGGATATACTAGCCCAAGAACTCTAAATATTGATGATGAAGGTTTCCCAATTCAACCATATGGTATAAAAGATAATCCCTATTCTATAATTGATGTCGCTGATATTGTCTATGTCAATCCTGTAAATGTAGGACTTTCAAGAATACTTGATAAAGATTATGACAGATCTAACTTTTTTGGTGTTAACTCAGATATAAAATATTTAGCTCAGTGGATTGAAGATTTTATTAATAAATATAATAGGTGGATATCTCCAAAATACCTGATTGGTGAGAGTTATGGTACTACCAGGTGTTCAGGACTTGCTCTTGAGTTACAAAGTCGTTACCATACAACTTATCTTAATGGAGTAATATTAGTTTCTCCTACCGGATTAGGAATAGACAGAGATGGTCCAGTTGGTTCAGCTCTCAGGCTACCATATTTTGCCGCTACAGCTTGGTATCATGAAAAGTTGGGAGATGATTTGCAAGAAAAGAAGCTTTTAGATCTTTTGGCAGAGGTAGAAACATTTACAGTAGAACAATTTTTACCAGCAATTACACTTGGAAATTCAATTTCTGATGAGAAAAGATCTGAAATTGCAAAAGTTGCTGCAAAATACTCAGGACTCTCTGAAAGAGACTTCTTAGATAATAATCTGGATGTTACAGATCAATATTTTTGGAAACAATTACTTAATGATGAAGGGTTTATTCTTGGAAGACTTGATTCTAGGTACAGAGGTATTGATAAGAAAAACTCTGGAGTATCAGTTGGAAGTTATCCTGAACTTGACGCGTGGGATCACGCTTTTACTCCTGCAATGCAGTATTATCTTAACAACGAATTAAATTATAAGACAAATATGAACTATAATGTCTGGGGGAATGTTAGGCCTTGGAACAGAGATAATGACAGAACAGGTGATAACCTAAGGCAGGCTATGGCAAAAAATCCATTTCTTAACGTGATGATACAATCAGGATATTACGATGGAGCAACTCAATATTTTGATGCAAAATATACTATGTGGCATATTGATCCAAGTGGTAAGATGAAGGATAGGTTATCATTTAAAGGTTATGAGAGTGGTCACATGATGTATTTGAGGAGAGAAGATCTTAAAAACTCTAACGATGATATTAGAGATTTCATTAAGAATACTATCCCAACATCTCCGGCTAAATATTAATATATGAGATTATTTATTCTTTTATTTTTCCTCTCATTTTCTTGTTTCTCTCAGGAAGAATTTAGTCTGGATCAAATAAAATCATATCCTTTCCCTAATGAGTTGACTGGTTCCTCTGATGCCTCAAGAATTGCCTGGGCATTTGATGAACAAGGAAAGAGAAATATATATGTTGCTGAAGGGCCAACATTTATTGCTAGAAGATTGACCTCCTACATGGATGATACAGGTCAAGAACTTTCAAGTGTTTCTATTTCATCTGATGGGAATTGGATAGTTTATATAAGAGGAGGAGATTTCGGCTCAAATTGGGATGATGAACTTCCTGTAAATCCAACTTTCAACCCTATCCCACCAAAAGTACAAATTTGGTCTATAGCATTTTCAGGAGGAGATCCAATTATGATTGATGAGGGAGTTAACCCTGTTATTTCTCCCTTAAGTGATAAAATTGCTTACGTTAAAGATGGACAGATATGGACATCAGCTATAGATGGTGAAGGTGATCCTAAAAAACTATTTAATTCAAGAGGTCAAAACAGTTCGCAGGTTTGGTCTCCTGATGGTTCTGAAATTGCTTTTGTTTCATATAGAGGTGACCGTTCATTTATAGGAATTTATAAGGATGAAAATTCAAATATAAAATGGATAAACCCATCTTTCGACAGAGATACTTCTCCAAGATGGTCACCAGACGGTAAAGAAATTGTTTATATAAGACAACCAGGCGCTGCAGGTAAACCTAGCTCTATTTTAGGTGGGAAACATAACCCATGGAAAATAGTGAAGACAGAT
>CEQY01396291.1_pt1 | contig 10204 bp, 8 predicted proteins | sample 361391 | NCBI WGS metagenome assembly CEQY01 (sample SAMEA2621075, study PRJEB7988) | marine metagenome | isolation source: saline water (ENVO:00002010), including
CAAAGCTCGCACAATTCGAGAAGTTTTAGCTGAGCAAAATATCACAGGAGCGAGAGCAAGAAGTATTTCAAGAGGTCTTATGAGACGTGGGGTCTTTGGTGCACTAGAAGAATTGCCAGAGGCTGCTAGAAATAAGATTGCCCAAATCGATGAAATTACCGCCAATAGACCATTGGAAGTAACATCTATAAATAGAAGAAATAATTATACCCATAATGGTGCTAGACAGGCCGAGGAAATTTTTGGAGATCACCCACAAATGCGCGCACCAATGCTGGCCATTAACGATCTTCTTGCAGACAGTGCCAAGTGGAACGCATATATGAAGGACATCACGCAAGAAGTTTTTGAAAGAATGGCACAAAGCTCAGACCCTAAAATATTGGCTTCTCTTGAGAGTGGAGTTATGGCGAGATCAACGCTATTGGATGTTTTCAAGGATAGATTTGCGGCAAGGGGACTTGAGATTTCCGTCATACCGAAAGATGCTGGTGGAGTCCTAAGTTTTGATGCCTTTAGAGCAAAGCTTAGTCGAGGTCCACTTCTAGATGACGCCTTTTTAAATGAGTTACAAGCACATGGACCTTACCCACATCTATATCAACTTGATTATGTTTTAGACGACGCCTTTAGGGCAAGTCAGTTTGATAATCATCAGGAATTCTTTACTTTCTGGGGAGGCTCTGAGGATGGTTTAAGTATTTGGAATGATTTTTTCGATCTTTTCGGTGAGAGTACTCGTACCCTCAAAGATACTCAAACTATTACAAGAGGTTATCTAGACAATATTGGTGTAGATAATAGTATTTAGTTTGCGTAATTAATTCATCATTTGTATCCAAAAAAGGAGAGGGAGGGTAGTGTCCTTTAATGCAGAAGTATATGTTCATTTTGTATTTTGGAATCTTTTTGGGTTTATTTTCCTGTGGCGAAAATAATGGCCGAAATTCTAACAAAATTCCTGCAAGGACCCCCTCTAATCCAAGTCCAATACCTTCACTTCCAAATGGGGAAATTCAAAATTATTTAGCACTTGTTAGTGAAAACAGGATTTTAAATGATATCAAATGGCTAAGCTCTTTTAAAACACGCTATTATTTGGCCCCTGAGGGTGTTCAAGTTGTTCTAGATCTCAAAGAGAAATGGGAACAACTCTCCCAGGGAAGAAATGATATCAAAATTGAGCTTATTGATCACGAATGGCCACAGCCATCTTTAAAGCTGACTTTTATTGGAGATATAGATCAAGAGATTGTTATTGGTGGCCATATTGATTCAATTAATACCGATAATGAGGGCGTTGAGAGTAGCGCTCCTGGAGCAGATGATAATGCATCTGGAATTTCAGTCATCACTGAAATTATTAAAATCCTGGCAGAGTCCGGCTATAAGTCAAAAAATCAATTAACCTTCTACGCTTACGCCGCTGAAGAGGTGGGACTTCGAGGCTCTTATGAAATCGCAAAATCCTATCAAGATGAAAATAAATTTGTGAGGGGTGTGCTCAATCTGGATGGTACAAATTACAATGGAAGCAGCAAAAAAATTGTCTTAATTAGCGATAGTACTAGTAGCGAGCAAAACACATTTTTAGCAAAAATAATTGATGATTATATCAAAGTCGATTGGGGGTATGATTCTTGCGATTATGCTTGCTCTGATCATTACCCTTGGACTTATTATGGTTTTAAAGCTTCTTTTCCCGCCGAGGCCTTAATTGCAGAAGAAAACCCTTATATCCATACCTCTCAGGACACTTTAGAAAATATGGGGTATTCAGCAAATCATTCAGTCTTATTTGCCAAACTTGGTCTTGCCTATATTCTTAGTCTTGATGAAGTTCTGGAAAATTCTGTGACCTTTCATTGAGCATTTGTTCTAGTTGAATGAGTAGATTTGAATAAAATTCTAAGGATTCTCGGTTGATAACCAATTGACGTCTATTGTGTTCCAGACTTGTTTCAGCAGCTCTAAGTTGTGCTATTTGATTGTTTCTTCGAAAAATACTTTTATTTCTCTCGAGGATTCTAATATTGTCCTCTGAGACAGTTATATTATACTGACTGATATCTCGATTTTGGGTGTATGTATTAACTAGGTTTTGAAGAAAGTTTCGATCATGTGAAAGATCGTTTTGATAATCGTTAAGTTTTGTTTGATAGTTATTTCTAAAACGATCCATATAGCTCAAGTCAAAGAGGATATGCAGAACAAAACCTTCCTCATCGACGAGTTCACCACTGGAAGAGAAAAAGTTTAGGATAGGATCATAGCTATTCCAGTTGTATTGGTTTTCCAATTGGATAAGAATTTTAGATCCTTCAATGAAAGCATTATACTCGCCCCCGGATCTTCTTAGTTCTAAATCAGCAAAGTCAGAGGGATCACTTAAATCATCTAGGGTGTATACCTTATTATTATCACCAAGGTAATGTTCTAGCTCATGCACAAAAACACTTAGGACTCTCCCAAATTTCATGCCCGGTCGAATACATAATATAGGCCACTCTTGAATCACAAGTGAAATATAAACTTCATTATTTTCGGCATACCACTGATAGGAATTTTCCATTTGTTCGAGAATATCAGGTCTATCAAAAATAAGTTCAGGCCTTGATAAATCAAGTCCATAAACTAAGCCTTGTTGATATGTTCTGGTTTGTCCTCTTTGATAGGTCCCTTGAACATCTAATTCTAACTCGCAGGTTCTGATATATTGAGAAATCGCTAATTTTTCAGTTAGACCTAGGTTTTCCTCTAGGTGATTCCATTTTTCTTGTAGCCCTAGTTCAAACAACCCGGCTTCAATCGCTTCTAACTCTTGGATGGAAAGGGCCCTATAAGTAGAGTCCTCGATAAATGTATTTTCTAGGTCTTCAAAACTGAAGGCCATAGCCTGGTAGGATCCAGTTAATAATCCAAATATAATCAATAGTATGGGCATGAATCTTGCGCCCCGAAGTCTTGATTTAAAGTTCATATAGTTTTTTACCCTAATTGTTCTTTAATATAGGGTGCATTTTTGGTGCCGCTAAAAATACGTAATATCAAGTGCTTAATGTACTCTTAGCTGTCTAAATAATTGAGTACTGTCAAAATGATTAGGTAAATCTATGTAATTTATTCATAAATAATTTCAAAGTGTGAAGGTTTTGATAAATCATCTGAAATTTGAAAAAGGAATAAAGATTTATGAAGTATCTTATTTTAGGGGTTTGTCTACTATCAGTTCAAGCATTTGCTAATCTTCAAGTTATCAAACTAGAAGAAACGCAGACAGAGACAATGCTTTTTCTCAATAATGGTGAGATCGTTGAAATTGAAAACACAAATACGGAACTCATTGACCTTGCTCGCGAGGCTCATACAAATCAATATGGTATCGAAATTTCAAAAATTTCTCATAATTTGGAAACTCCCGATTTAGTTTCTTCTATCAAATTAATTCCAAGATATCCGCAAGCAGCTAACACGCAAAAAGATAGAAGAATACAAGACCCTTTATACTCAGCAAATTTGAGTCAATTTTCTACTTATGATCAAGCTCAGTCTTTGATGGACACTTTCAATGGGTCAACTGATGATGATTCTCAGTGCTATAACCGCGCACATATGTGGACCTATGAGGCGGCAGTGGTTCATGGCGAGAACTTAGGTAAGCTATGGATCTTTTTTACACGAAGATATATTCGTGAATACAGATATAAGTGGTGGTTTCATGTTTCTCCTTACGCGGAAGTTAATGATGGAAATGAGCGCTATGTACTTGACCGTGGTTTCACAATGGTTCCTTATAATGTAACGAATTGGAAAAACCTTTTTATGAAAAATCAGGCAAATTGCCCAGTTGTAGAAAGATATAGCGATTATGAGGATAACCAAAGATCACAATACTGCTACCTCATTTATTCCTCTCAATTTTACTGGCAACCACAGCACTTAGAGAGGCTAGAAAATAGAAATCAAATACAAAACAGATATAATGAGTCGGATTTAAGGATCACTTATAGAGACGCTCTAACGAGATGGAATGGTAGTATTCCAAGGTTAGGTATGCAGCCTAGACCAGCACCTCGCACTAGACCTAGTACAAGGCCTGACGTTCCGACCACTAGACCAGAGCCTAGACCAAGACCACAACCACGCCCAAGACCTGAGCCTAGACCGAGACCACAACCTGAGCGAAGAGCTTTAAGTGTTGGGGAATGGATTATAAGTTCAAATGGAGTAGATGGTCAGGTGACTGGTAGGGCCAACGAGCATCAGGTATACGTAAAATATACGACAGAGCGAAATTCACTTATTCAAAACACTAGAGACCTAGCAGTTAGATATGGTTCCGTTGGTGGCTTTTATGTCGGCCAAGCGATTATGAGTACTAATCGTGTCCGAGGAACTGTGACAGGAGTGTATCTAGATGGAATGCTGGCGGTACAATATGAAACTGTAGCAGGTCATATGAGACAGCATCCTAGTCAATTAAGAAGGCGCTAAAATCTATTTTATTCTGTCATTTTTAAAAAAATGAGAAAATAGCCTATAATAAGTAAAAGATCTCAAGGAGGAGATTTGAAGCTTGTTGTAATAATAGCCATATTGCCATGGTCAGTTCTCGCTGGTCATTACCAACACAGCTGTTTAAATAAAGAAGTTATTGATCATAGTTATTACAGCCTTTGTTATAACGAAAAACATGAGCAGTCACAATGGACCGAGCATAAGCTAAATAAGTCACTTATATCGGGCCTCCAAACAAGAACTAATAATTTTCGAGAAGATCCAAAAATTACCTCTGGCTCAGCCGGATCAAGAGATTACCGAGGTTCAGGTTATGACAGAGGTCATTTAGTTCCGGCCGGAGATATGAAAGAAAACTATACTTCTATGAGTGAGAGCTTTTTCATGAGTAATATGTCTCCGCAAAAGCCTGGATTTAATCGAGGTATTTGGAGAGTCTTAGAAGAAGAGATACGGTCATGGGTTAAAAATACAGAGTTAATTGTTTTGACCGGACCAGTTTTGCGATCAGGGCTTGACCAGATTAAAGGAATATCGATACCTGATCAATTTTATAAAATCGTTTATCATCCTCAAAGTGGACGAATGATTGGGTTTTTATTGAACAACGAATATTCAAGAACACCACTAGAAGAGTTCGCTGTATCAGTAAATGAGATTGAACAGTTAACCGGTATAGACTTTTTTTCAAATCTTCCTCTTGAAGTCCAAAATAAACTCGAGTCCCAAAGAAACTATCGTGAATGGATTGAGGCCCTGAACTTAAGCTGGTAATCCCATTTTGATCCCCAATGGTGCCCGTGTTTTCTATGGATATAAACTTTGTGCCTAATATCCACTAGCTGCAAAAGATCTGAGTTGGAGATGTAGAGAGTTTTCGTGAAATGCCTATCGTCATTATTAAGTTCCAGCAAGTATTTGGCTATAGCTTTGAGTTCTTGGTGTAGAGATAGAATTATATTTGGATTTGTCGTTTTTAAACTCTGATAAGCTGCTAAGACTAGGGGAAATAACACATCAATAAGTTTTTTCAATTCTTCAGTATCGTCCCCATCTGATTCAATAAGAGTGTAGTCTACAATAAGATTGTTTTGAGGGATGAGATGAATATCTACCAAAGGAAAGAGCCTTCGGTCTTCAGGACTAAGTAATGTACTATCACCTGAGGCAAGATTTTTATATATACTAGTCGTCTTTGCCCTGGGAATAGGGCCATCACTCGTAATAGAGTAGATATAAATATCATCTCTAAAAAGATCATCTTCAGCATTAAAGACTGTGAGCATATACATATCTAAGGTTATGCTATGCAAGCTTGGGTCTAAAAAGATTGTCGAAGAGTGGTTAGAGCTACTCCTATCTCGCTCTAAAGGAATCTGTGCTTTAACATCTATTTTTAAACCTTTTAAAAAATTTTTGGAAATAAAACTCTTTTCTAGTATCAAACTTGAAGAATAGTATTGAGAATTGCCTGGTTGGGTGAAGGCATTGAGTTGGTTTAAAACAATAGGCGCTAGCTTAGAGAGGCCTGATTGAGGTTGTGCACTTTGTATGAATGAACAGATCAGAAAAAGAAAAGTATATTTTAGTTTCATAAGACTCCTTGTTAGAAGTCATTATGCTCCATGAAAGAAAAAGAAAAAGTAAATCAAGAAAAAATAAATGAAAAAGTATGAAAGTAGTCACTTTTTTGACTTTATATATTCTATTTTAGTTTATTTTTAATTTCTTCTAGACTTAGTTTGAAATTAATTTGTTTTTCATTTAAAAACTCTTCGTTTTGCATTTTAGAAGCAGATCTTTCACCAAGATCGCAAAGAAAGGTTAAAATTCTCTTGCCTGAATTTTGATTTTTAAGCCCTAGCTTAAAGGCAGCGCAGACGTTAAGCGAAGAACTAGTGCCGAGAATTATACCGTCTTGGTCTTTGATATGTCTGGATAGTGAAATATGAGTAGAGTCATCTATACTAAAACTTCCATCCAACAAAGCTTTTGAGAAATTGGCCGTCTTTCGCATAATACCAATTCCTTCGGTAATAGAGCTTCCTTGAGCTTTAAACTCACCGTCTTTTATAAAGGAGTGGAGTCCTGATCCCTGGGGATCTACAAGAAATGTTTTTATCGTGGGGATTTTTTCTTTTAGAAATTTTGAATTACCTCCTATCGTTCCCCCCGTCCCAGCAGCACAAACAAAGAAATCTAATTCCCCTTGAAGTTGTTGATAAATTTCAGGTGCAGTATGCTCATAGTGGGCAAGAAAGTTATCATTATTTTCAAATTGATTGGCCCACCAATAATTTGGATTTTCAGATCCGAGTCTCTGCGCTGTATGGTAGAAATGATTTTCATTAGCAAAGGGAACTGGATCTACGAGTTTAAGTTTTGCCCCAAAAGCTTCAATCATACTCTGTTTTTCAAGAGTTTGACCTTTTGGCATAACCGCCAACATTTCTAAACCAAAACTTTTTGCCACTAATGCTAGACCTATCCCGGTGTTTCCGGCTGTCCCTTCAACGATGGTCATACCTTCTTTTAAATCCCCTCTATCAATGGCATTTTGTACCATCTTTAGGGCCGCTCGATCTTTAATAGAGCCTCCTGGATTAAATGACTCACATTTAACTAGAATCTCACATCCTGTGATTTTGGATAAACTAGGAATTTTTAAAATGGGGGTATTTCCAATTAGTTCAGCTTGATTCTTAGCAATTTTCATATTTCTCAAATCCTTTTTCTATTATAGGATACTACAGGATGAATCGAGATCAATTGCAAAAACTTTACGAGCTAAAATACCGGGGTGAGAACATCAGTCTTTGTCGCGGACTCATGGAGTGCTTTGCTGACTCGCTATTAAAATTATTATTTCCCGCCATGTGTGATCAATCTGCGAATTCATTTGAGGAGTTTGAGCAAAATATTAATCATCTAGATAATGATTTACGTGAAATCTTGAGTTGTTTAAATAAACAATTAACTTGTCAGTTGGATCTAGACGAAATTTCTAAGAAGTTCTTTGGAAATTTAAATCAGTTTGAAAGAGAAATGACATTAGATGCCGAATATATTTTAAACGAAGATCCAGCTGCGAGAAGTTTAAATGAAGTCATTATTTGTTATCCTGGGTTCTATGCTACGAGCATATACCGGTTAGCACACTTCTTTTTTAAGGAAGGGCTTCCTTTATTTCCGAGAATACTTACTGAATACGCTCACAGACGGACGGGTATTGATATACATCCTGGAGCTGAGATTGGTTGTCCATTTTATATAGATCATGGAACAGGGGTCGTTATAGGTGAAACGGCCAAAATTGGGAAAAGGGTTAAGCTTTATCAGGGTGTTACTCTAGGTGCAAGTACAGTGGCAAAGACGTTAGTAGATAAGAAGCGTCATCCTACGATAGAGGATGATGTGGTAATATATTCGAATGCAACAATATTGGGCGGAAAAACAATTGTTGGCGCTGGCTCTGTTATAGGTGGAAATGTTTGGTTGGTTGAATCCGTGGCAAGTAACTCTAAAATATTTTATAAAAGTACAGGAGAGTCGTAGGGACTCTCCTGAAGTTAAGCATTATCTTTCTCTTTCAATTCTTCTTCTAAAATCTCTGGATCCTCGTTTTATCTCACGAGCTGCATCTCTTAATTCAGCATAAATCCAGTCAGTCGTTGTGTACCGATTTCTACCGTCAATAAAGTTTTGCTCAGTATAGACAGAGTTATTGACAGGAATAGCATAATTCATATTGGACGAACCAAAAGCTTGTGCTCTTAGATCTATTTCATTGTAGTAGTACATTGGAGCTATGGTGTAAAAGCAGTAAGCATTACTATGATTTAAGTCGACGTCTGCAATTGAATCAGCTTTTTTACATTTGATATCGATTTGATCATAGCGATCCATACCAAGTTCTCTGTATTTTGCTAAGAGAGTATTGTACTGAGCAGTTCTGCCTCTAGATCTTGCTTTATTCATATCCAAGCGGATTCTTTGTTTTCTAGCTTGCCATAAAAGTTCGCCTCTAATGGTTAGGCCATCGAGCCATTCTTCGATTTTTGCAGGTCTTTTTTGCAAATTCCAAGCAGCATCCTGGCTATAAGGGAATCCTGCGTCGTAAGCTAGAATAAGTTCTTTATCTAAGACACGGTATTCACCATTATCTAGTTGCACTAGAGGAGCTACGTGATAATCCCAAGTTTTATTGTAGCCAAGCATACGATATGTTCTGTAATCAATTAAATTTCTAAGGTCTCTTTTTTTCATATCCGCCATACCGTCAAGCTCGCGATTAAACTTATTGGTATAGTGGATAAATATTTTCATGCTTCTCACACCAAAATACTCGTACATATCATAGGCCCAGACGTGAGCTCTTCGGTAACAGTCCTTTCCGTCCATTTCAGCATTCATACTGTTCCAGATACTGTACAGACGGCTTTCGGAGACACTTGAAGGTGTATATCTCTCCATTGGGTTTCTAGGATAAACACTCATATTAGGATAGGCATCCTGGACTGAGACAATATTTCTTTCTGGTATTGGACCTGCGTTTCCGAACGCGTGCGCACTCAATATGGCCATTGACCATAGTAAAATCTTCATACATGTTCCCCTATGTAGATCTGAATTTTGAGGTCTTATAACACGTCACAAAATATTTTCATTAAAAAAAAGGCTATTTGTATTTTTTTTAGAGACCCTAGTAAAAAGCATTTTTAGCTGATGAAATAAGCAAGTTCAGGATTAACATTTAAGAGTTCAATACCTCTTTTTTGGTCGTATATTTGGTTGAATTCAACGAATTTTTTAAACAATTTTTTCTGCTCTTGTTCATCAAATTCTAATATCAATCTCTTTTTTACTCCATCTAAATTGCCTAGAAGGTACTCATAGTTTTTAGGAATTTTTTCTAATGTACTCTTTCTTAAGTCCTCTAATTGGACACTGGCAATCATTCTTAATTTTTTTGGTAAAGCTAATAAGCTTAAATAGCTGGGCATGTTTAGAACGATTAGGTTGGGGATAGGAATGATAAATTTAAATTTCTCAAGGTAATGATAAAGCTTACTTAAATGAAGAATATTATTCATTTGTACCGTGGTGCTAATGAGAATCTCTGTAATATTGTAATCAAGATGATGGTTATCTAAAAAGTTCAAGTTTTTATCGATGTCGATCCATTTAGATGGATATCTAATATAGTCATTTAATTCCTCGACTCCATCAATTGAAACTAGAAGTTTTACTTCTTTGAATTGCTTCCACTTTTCTAATAGGGAGTTGGGCAAAACGGTAAGATTGGTATTATAGGAGAGTGTAATATTTTTTGCTTCTCCAGACTCAATACATTTTTGTAAAATAATTTCCATGCCTGGAGTGAAGAAAGCTTCTCCACCAGCAAAATGAAGCCTTTCGAGCGCTCCAGCTTTTTCCTCGAATTCCTGGAGTAAGACTGAGCTTTGTTGCCAATTGATCTTTTTGAATTCATCCATTCTTTTACGAGAGGAATAATTATAGAGGTGATCGGGTAGTTTTTCATAGTCTTTAATCCATTTGGAACTAGCATTAGGTCCACACATTCGACATTGTAGATTGCAAGTATTCCCTAAGCGATAGTCTGCATGGATGATGGGTTGATCTATCGTTCCGTCAGGAGCCGTATTATCAATTAAGTTTTCAATTT
>CEQY01131338.1_pt1 | contig 10200 bp, 10 predicted proteins | sample 361391 | NCBI WGS metagenome assembly CEQY01 (sample SAMEA2621075, study PRJEB7988) | marine metagenome | isolation source: saline water (ENVO:00002010), including
AAATGCATGTACATTATTTCCAAATTTTCATTAGAGCAAAAAAAAGCGAACATCACTTTTAATGCTCACCGAAAAGTATTATATATTAAAGTTCTAAAAATAGTATATGTATTTGAGGTTTTTATGAGTATTTTGCCAATTTTATAGCAATATGTGTAGAATATCAGTTTAAGTATACTAATTAATAAAAATGTCAAATATTACACCAATTATACTTGCAGGGGGTTCAGGTAAAAGGTTGTGGCCAGCATCCTCTGAGTCCTGCCCCAAGCAATTCTGTAATCTTCAAAATGATGACCTTACTTTGTTTCAAAAGACTATTATGCGCTATTCTTCAATGCCGAATAATGAATATAATCTTCCAATAATCGTTACTAGTTCAAAATATACTAACTTTGTTAAGGAGCAATTGAACGAGATTAACAAACAGGCTGAATGTATAATCTGCGAGCCTGAGTCTAGAAATACTGCTTCCTCTATTTTAGCTGGTGTGATGTATTTACTTGATAAAGGCGTCAAACATGAACCCGTGTTAGTAGTGCCATCTGATCAGTATTTTGAGGACGAGGAGTATATGCACAGTATCTTTAAAAAAAATTCTATGAATGTAAATGAGCATGATATTACGGTTTTTGGTATTAAACCAGATAGAGCTAGTGCATCTTATGGATATATTTTGCCGTCAAACAAATCAATTCATGAGGCTGGTCTTGTAGAAGAGTTTATGGAAAAGCCTAATTTGGAGAAAGCAAAAAAACTCTATGAATCTAAAACATGCTTATGGAATTGTGGTATTTTTCTTTTTACTCCTTTCAATATTTTGAAAAAATATAAGAAACTTTCACCAACGCTAACAGAATCAGTAACTTCATCATTTAACAAATCTTACAAAGAGGAAAACATCATTCATCTTGACCAATCATTTTGGTCAAAATGCAAGGATATTTCTATTGACTATGAGATTATCGAGCGTTCCAATGATATTTTTGTAGTTCCTCTGAATACAAAATGGTCTGATCTTGGAACTTGGGATTCAATATGGTCAACTTTTCAGACCGATGGTAATTTAGTTGATGATAACTCATATTCATATGAATGTACTGGATCGCTTTTAAGAAATTATCAAAATACAAAATTAATTGCCATCGGTTTGAAAGATACAGTAGTGGTGCAGACTGACCAATTAACTCTAGTTATAGACAAAGCACTAACATCAAAGATTGATAAAATAACCTCTAAAATATCAAAAGATGTAATTAATGGGACTGCAGAGCAGAGACATTTTAGGCCCTGGGGATATTATGAAAATCTTAAGGAAGATGTTGGATATAAAGTCAAGTCCCTTCATATATCGCCAAAATCACGTATTAGTCTACAATATCATAATCAGAGAACCGAACATTGGACAGTTGTAAGAGGTACAGCGAATATAGAAATTGACGGGAAAAACTTCATTTTAAAAGAGGGGCACTCTATTGATATTCCAAAAAAATCTGTACACCGTATAGAAAATATGCAAAGTGAAATTCTTGAAATAATAGAAGTGCAAAAGGGTAAGTATCTTGCAGAAGATGACATTATAAGAATCGAAGATGATTATGATAGGGTGGTAAAGAAATAAATTTTAAAATCAAATGACATTACAAACATCAGTAAATATATCTTTGAATAAACCACACAAAATATAGTTATTAATAGAAGCTGATATACCATTATGTTACTATTCCATGATGAAGAAAGCTCTCATCACTGGCGTCACCGGACAAGACGGCTCGTACTTAGTTGAATTACTTCTTAAAAAAGGTTACGAAGTTTTTGGCATAAAAAGAAGATCATCATCTTTTAACACTCAAAGAATTGACCATATATACAAAGATAAACATTTAGATGATAATAAACTTCATCTAATATTTGGCGATGTCTGTGACTCTTTAAATATATCTCGAATAATCTCAGAAGTACAACCAGATGAAGTCTATAATCTAGCTGCGCAAAGTCACGTAGCAGTAAGTTTTGAAACCCCTGAGTATACAGCTAACGCAGATGCACTTGGTACATTGAGAATACTAGAAGCAATAAAAAATACATCAAAAAATACAAAATTTTACCAAGCATCGACCTCTGAACTATTCGGCGGTATAACATCTAAATCTCTAAATGAAGAATCTGAGTTTGTTCCGAGGTCGCCTTACGCGGTGGCAAAACTCTACTCATATTGGATAACAGTAAATTATAGGGAAGCTTACGATATGTTTGCTTGCAATGGCATACTTTTTAATCACGAAAGTCCGAGAAGAGGGGAAACCTTTGTGACGCGAAAAATTACAAGAGGTTTATCAAGAATATTTTATGGACTGGATAAAACGCTATACATGGGCAATCTAGATGCGCTTAGAGATTGGGGTCATGCTAAAGATTATGTTTATGCAATGTGGCTTATGCTTCAACAAGAAAAACCTGAGGACTTTTGTATATCGACAGGTAAAAAAACAAATATTAGAGACTTTATTAAACTAGCAGCATCTAAAATGGGATTTGATATTAAATTTAAAGGCCAAGGACTGGAAGAGGTTGGCTATGTATCGAACATAATTGCCAGTGACTCCAAACTAGTAGAGGGACAAGAAATTATTAAAATTGATCAGACATATTTTAGACCTCTTGAAGTGAATGAATTGCTCGGAGACTCCTCAAAAGCTAAAGAAAAGTTGAATTGGTCTCCCAAAATATCTCTAGAGCAAATGTGTGAGGAAATGGTGGCTGAAGATTTAAAACTTCAAAAACTCAATATCAAATAATGAAAACTTAAAACTAGTATCAATTAAATATGTCTGTCATTGCATTTCTCCCCTGCCGAACTGGAAGCTCAAGGATTAAAAATAAAAATATACGTCCAATTGCAAATTTTCAAAATGGATTGCTAGAAATAAAACTCAATCAACTGATATCTTCGTCATTGGTATCAAAAATTTATCTATCGACTAATGATCGTTTAATAATAAAGTATGCTAAAAGTATTCATAATAAAAAAATAAAGATAGATGAAAGGCCAGAGAATTTATGTACAAGTAAAGCTACAACAGATGATCTAATCAAATATGCCAGTGACATATTGCCAAATGAAGATATCTTATGGACGCATGTAACTTCTCCATTCATCACTGCCGCAGACTACGATGAAATTATAAAATCATATTATACATCACTTGAAGAGGGGTATGATTCACTTGTTACCGTAACTCTCATACAATCATTCATATGGGACGAAAATGGGCCTTTTAACTATAATGATAAAAATCTTAACTGGCCATTTACACAAGATATTAAAAAACTATATGAGATAAATAGTGGAGCTTTCATAGCAAATAAAAGAATTTATAAAAAGCTTAATAATAGACTAGGCGATAAACCTAAATACTATATGCTTGATAAATTAAAATCTATTGACATAGATAATATTGATGAATTCAATTTAGTTGAAAAAATTCTAAATAGTCAGTAAAAGGAAATGAAAGTTTTACATGTTGCAGAATCTATAAGTAAAAACTCAGGTGGAGTTGGTGCAGTAATAAATCACCTTCATCAGGGTTTGAGAAAAAAAGGTATTGAATCAAATATCGCTACTCGAGATGCAAAAAGTGACATGTCACTATCAAACAATTTAAATGATAAACAAAAAGAGGAATATTTCCATATTCACAATAACCTAGAACAGCTACTTAAAAAGATTAATCCTGAATTAATTCACATACATGGCCTTTGGAACACTTACTGCAAACCATGCATGAAATTTTCCCATGAAAACAAAGTTAAAATTATTTTATCACCTCATGGAATGGCTCATCCATGGGCACTAAGTAGGTCTAAAATGAAAAAGAAAATATATAAATTTTTTGTACTAAATGATGTCTTAAAAAATTTAGACGGTATGCATGCGCTCACTAATGAAGAAAGTCAATGTATTAAATATTTTACGAATGCAGCGACTAAAGTTTATATTGTCCCTAATCCAACAGACACACATAACAAAGATATATTTCTTAAAAATAGAAAAAATATAATTTTTATGGGAAGAATTGCTGAACAAAAGGGAATAAATAAAATCTTAGATTTATGGTCTGAAATGTTTAGAGAGAATCAATGTTTAGGTAATACGCTAAATATTTACGGTGATGGTGAGGGTCTTTATTTCAAAAAATTTAAACAAAAACTTAAAACAACGCCAAATACAAATTATCATGGACCGGTTTATGGTGACGAAAAGATTAGTGTTTTAAATCATTCAAAAGCAATTATTATGATGTCAGAATTTGAGGGTTTACCTATGATGGCACTAGAAGCAATGTCTTATGGTATTCCAGTAATATGTAATTATAATTGTGGACTTAATCATGAAATTGAAAAGAATTTAGTTTTTGTGCTCAAAGAAAAAGAAAATAGAGTGACTCAACTTAAAAAAATATTAATACAACTCGAGGATTATTCGATACAAGATGCTAAAAAACTAATCTCTCATACAGAAAAGTATTACAGTAATGAGAAAGTAATAGATGGTATGATTAATCTATATAAAAAGGTTCTCAATGAAGATATTCAAAAAAATATTTAACTACTATAAGCGTCAGGGTTTGCTAAACACATTTTTTAAAACTATTAGCACTATTGGATTGAAATTAGGTTTAGTCGCGCCTGCGCCATATGAATACATTCAGATGGATGTTGAAAATAATTTGCATCGATACCTAAAAAAATCAAACCAAGAAATAAAAAACATAGTTATTGTTGGGGCTCATTATGGAGACGAAGTTAATAAAATGTTAAATCATTATTCGAGTTGCATATTCTATCTCTTTGAACCGTTTGAGAATTATTTTGAATATCTAAATAAGCGATTCAATACATCTGATAGAGTTAAGATATTTAAGTCTGCATTATCGGATAAAGTCGGTACTCTTAAATTCTATGATACTAATATAGAGGGTAGCCAATCAATTTTAAAACCAGGTGAATTCGCTGAGAGAAACTATAATATTAAAGCAAATAAAGAATTAAATGTAGACAGTAACATACTTGATAATGTCTTAAATAATATAAAAATAGATTGTCTTTGGATTGATGTTCAAGGAGCCGAACTTCAGGTACTCAAAGGTGCTAAAGAGTCTTTATTGAGAACCAACTCAATTTTTATTGAAGTTTCAATCAAAGAGAGTCTGTATGACGAGGGAGTAATCATGCCCGAATTGAATAAATTTCTTGAAGAGTATAATTTTACATTGATTGGTTTGGGTACAGATTACAGAAATCTGACTGGAAATGCATTTTATATGAAGATAAAAGGTATCTAGAGATGAGAGATTTTAGAGATGGAACTATTGAATATTATCGTCAGGTAAAATTTCACATAAAGCATGGTTACAAGATACTTGATTACGGGGCTGGAAGAGGATCTTGGTACTACGATGATGATAATCAAGAGAGACGAGAGATGAGAACACTTAAAGATAGAGGAAATACGGTGATAGGTATTGATGTAGACAAAGCGGTCCTGAGTAATCCAACGAATGATGAGAATCATGTAATAAGTGAACAATGGATTGAGGAAAATATAGAATCATTTGATCTAATCTCTGCAGATTTCGTATTAGAGCACATAAAAGATTATAAAAAGTTTTTTTTAAACGTAAATAAGCTTTTAAAAAAAGATGGCTTTTTTTGTGCAAGAACACCACATAAATACTCATATGTTGCTCTGGGAAGTAAGATGATACCAAACTGGCTACATTCTTATACTTTGAAAAAAGCTCAACCAAAGAGAAAACATATAGATGTGTTTAAAGCTTATTATAAGATTAACACAATAACAGCTTCGAACAGATTATTTGTCGGTTATAAAGACTATAGCTACCTTTTTACTCCTGAGCCGGCATATTTTTCTGAAAATAAAATAATGAGACCAATACTAAATATTGTTCATAAATATTTTCCAAAAGAATTTTCTGCACAACTATTTATAATCAAACAGAAACGGAATGGCATATAACAAGTACTTCAGATATCTTACATTCTCTGGGTTGAATTTTTCATCGATAATTTTCATCCAAATGGCCTTACCTTTCATAATAGCCTCTTCAATTGGAGCTGAGGGATATGCACAATGGATTTTTTATTTTTCATACTTAACTTTTTTAAATCTTACAGACTTTGGGGTAATAATAAATTCACAATTGAATTTGTTAAAATTTCATAAAGAATCAAGTCAATCTTTTATAAGTTTCTTAAATAATGCCAGAAACTTTTTGATAACAATGTTTATTATTTTTCTAGGTCTTTCTTTGCTCATTTATATTTTCTCATCTAACATAGCGCTATTATTCATTAGTATAGGAATTCTTTTTAATAATATTTTAAGATTCAATATTATTATACTCAGATCTATAGAACGAGTTGAATATTACTTTCTTTATACAATATTTTTAAATATCTTAATTGTTTTTTTAGTATTTTTTTCATCCTATTTTGAAAAAAATTTAATCATAATTTCTTTTTCGTATATGCTTGCTCAAATAATAATTACTTTAATAAGCTACTTACACTATTCTTTCCACATTAAGATGCTGTATGTGTCTAGTGCTAAAGATGGTTTATTTTTTCAAATGACTACAGAATTACCTAGGAATTCCCTTAAATTCTGGAAACTAACTACACTACAAACGATCAATCAGAATATTGTCATATTCTTTCTTGGTAGCATAACTACCTCTGTTCAACTTGCAACAATTGGAGTACTAAGAACAATCGCGAATGTTGGTGTGTGGATACCGAGTATTATCTCAGCAGCGTTGACGCCTAGGATTACATATCTAGAAAAAAGTAGTGATCATAAAGACATCACTTTATTTAGAAAATTATTTTTTGTTACTATGCTTGCAGTTCCAATACTATATATCCTAGTCATTTCAATTTATGGCGAGGAAATACTTAATATCTGGATGGGAAATCTTATTGAGTACAATTATGAGATTATGATTTTATTATTAATCAGAATGTTTTTCGTTGTTACAGGTTATGCAATACAAAATTATGAAACCTCAGTAAGGACACCAAGTGAGTCTTTTAGAATGGAATTAATAGTAGTATCTATCAGTATACTAATGTTTTTAACTACATATTTGTTATCTTTTAGTCTTAATGTTATCTTTGTCTCTTCGTTTTTATTACCATATGTAATATATTTTATGTATATATTGTTGAGGAGATATACATGTACTCGATATTAATAATTCATTTGCCGTATGTCCTCTTACATGTAATCGGTTTCTTATTTATGTATATGCTTGATAGTGAGTGCACATCTAATTTTGGCTCACGCATAGAAGCTTTTGGTAATTGTAAATATAATGTAATATCTGAAAGTTTGAACATTTGGCTAGCTATGTTAGCGGGAACTATCATGTATATTAGTTTCTATTTAACTAAACACATCTTTAGCAGATCAAGTGTGCCTGAGTCTCAACCTATTTCAGAAGTAAAAAATATAGCAACCAATTATCCAGCTAAATATATTTTCATCGCTGGACTATTAATTCTATTGCTCACCACAATAATACTTGAGATATTAGACACACTCCAATTCAATATATTCAAAATTAGGGGAATGACACTTATTATCAATCTTTACCTTTCCCATATCATAATTGCATATTCTTTCACACAGAATCTAAAAGTTTCTTTCAGCATATGGCTAATATACTTAATAATCGTGATAACAGGCTTTTTACTCCTTCCGTCTAAAATACATATTTTATTTTTTTTACTTAACCTAACTTATTACCTATACCGTGAGAATAAAGGTCAATTACAGAATCTATTTCTGCCTACCATTTTAGGGGGTTTATTTATAATTTTCATATATGTGTTCGTTATTTCAACAAGAGATTATGGCACATCAGCTTTTAGAGATTTTTCATACGTAAATGATTATATTACCACTATACTCACAAAGGCATTTGTACGGGTTACACTTTTTGAACCAACTATTCTGACCGTGAGTTTACCCAGCCTTGAAACGTTTAGAGAATATTCAAATTTTTTTTCTAATCCAAGGGGTTATGTTGATACCGTACAGTTATATTTTCAGGATACTCATGGATTTAACCTTGAGAGATTTGGCTATGCTGTAGGTCTACCCTTGATTTTCTATGCAGAGTTTGGCTTGGAGGGAGTAATAATGTTTTCTTTTATAACTACATTATTTTTTAATATAATACATGCATCCATCGCGTCTATCTTTAGTGCTCCTTTAATATTATTTATTCCATTTTACCTAATGGTAATGTCTGATGCAGGGATGGCAGTCGTATTCTTCTTGCTTAGCTTATATACATTTAAAATATTAAAAGGAATTACAAAATGAATGGATGGGATATAAAAGAGTTTTTTGATGAAATCATATTTGAGTGTTATAACTTATTAAATTATTTAAAGTCACTAAAATATAAAAAATATATTTCAAAAATTGAGTATAAAAGCAAATTTACCAACGAAGCTAACTTAATTTTAAATGGCCCCTCGAGTAAGGATATTGAATTAAATACAAAAACAACTAACTTCTTTGTCAATTATGGCTATAGGCACACACAGTTTGTCAATATAAAAAATCCTATCCTTATAATTATTGATACTAAGATGGTGAATGGAGAGTGGCACTTCGATATGATTGAAGAGGCGTACAATGTCAACCCTACTGTAGAGTTTGTCTTTAATTATAAGTATTTAAAATCAAAACAATTCAGAGAGGCCGTAAAAAAAATCAATTGTATTGGATACATAAACAACTCAAAAATACCTACAAGATTTAATTGGAAGAAAAAGCTACAGATTGGGGAGTTCAATTTTGGAATTGGAGTTGCTGAACAATCCTTATCTTTAATAACTACACTAAATTTTAAAAAGATAAATATTTATGGGTTTGATGGAAACAATGTCATTTTAGCATTAATGAATAAAGATACACATTTTTATGGATCCGATGCTTCAAAAAAGTGGGATGATTCAAGGTTTACATCAAGAGAGCTGAGGTTTCTCTCATATTTTATTGATAGAAATTTCTGGTTAAGTAAATGTTTGAAACACAATAACATTAAAATCATTAATCATACACAATCTGTTGTTACATCTATGTATAATGATGAATAATATATCTTTGAAACATAATTAATCACAAGTTCATCTTGAAGATATGATGAATGCAATCAATAATAGTCTGAATGAGCCTAAATCAATCGAATGAAAGCTTTAACTTAACAGTTATCATACCTACGAAAAATTCTGAAGGTTCTCTAAGACGTTCACTAGATTCTGTGAAATCTTGTAAAGATGTGCTTGTAGTAGATTCAAGTAGCACAGATAAAACTAAATCAATTGTTGAACATTATAATAGAAGATATGTTAATTTCATCTGGAATAATAAATACCCTAAAAAGAGAGCATGGGCGCTGGCTAACTCTAATATAACTACCGACTGGATCTTAATGCTCGACTCGGATGAGTGTGTGAACAATGATTTTCTCCTAGAGTTTAAAAAAAACGTAGTTAATTCGAGACATAATGCATTCTGGGTGGAGTACAATAATTACTTTCTTGGAGGATTGCTAAAATACGGAATAAAACAAAAAAAACTAACTCTAATTCGAAAGGATATGGCAACATATGAGGATTTTGGAGAACAAAATTGGACAAAGTATGATATGGAAATTCACGAACATTTAATGGTCAGTGGTTCCACAGGTAAAATGTCCAATAGGTTAAACCACAATCAAAATGAAGACTATGAAAGCATGCTAAGTAAACACTATGAATATGCTCAATGGGAAAGCAATCGTTACAAATCATTTAATTTAAATAAAAAGTCTACAATTCGAGAAAAACTAAAATACAAACTCCTAAATAAGTTTTTTTTTCCTCATATCTACTTTATTATCCAATTTATCGTTTTCCTTGGCATTTTAGATGGAATACCTGGTTATAAATACGCTATGATTAAATTTAAATATTTTAGACGAATCTATGAACTCCTCAAAAAAAAATAAAAAGATTTCTTTAATTACCCTTTGTCTAAATTCTGAGGATACCATAAGTGAGACTCTAGTCTCCGTTTCTAATCAAGACTATTCATTAATAGAACATATAATCATTGATGGC
>CEQY01189491.1_pt1 | contig 10182 bp, 10 predicted proteins | sample 361391 | NCBI WGS metagenome assembly CEQY01 (sample SAMEA2621075, study PRJEB7988) | marine metagenome | isolation source: saline water (ENVO:00002010), including
CACTTATATATGAAAATAACTAAGTTTAAAGAGGACATAACTTCAGACATAGCTAAATCATTTAAGACAAGCATTGCAATAGATACAGAGGCAACAGGCCTTCAGATTCCTGAAAGGGATAAATTAAGCTTAATTCAAATTTGTGATGAAAAAGGCAATGTCTTTATTGTTCAACCAAACAAAGAAAATTATAAAGCACCAAATTTAGTTTCGGTTTTAGAAAATGAAAAAATTTTGAAAATTGGCCATTTTTTGAGATTTGATAAAAGCGCGCTAGAATTTTTTTTAAAATGTAAAATAAAAAATATTTTTGATACAAAAATTGCCTCCAAAATTGTGAGAACATATACAGAAAACCATGGATTAAAAAACTTAGTACAAGAGTTTTGCAATAAGTCGTTGGACAAAAGGCAAGGAAGCAGTGATTGGAATAAAAATATTGATGAGTTATCTGATAAGCAATTAGAGTATGCAGCCAATGATGTCATTTATTTACATATAATTAAAGTTGAATTAGAAAAAATGTTAATTCGAGAAAAAAGAATGGATATATTTAATAAATGTCTAAGTTTTTTGGATACACGTGTGGCCTTAGATCAAAATGGTTTTAAATTTGATATTTTTGAACATTGATGAATAAAAAAAATTATATAACGATAGCAAAAATATCTGCATTAACTCAAATTAATGAGTTAAAAAAAATAAAAAAAGTTTTTAATAACTCATATATTAAAGCTGTGGACCTTATTTTAAATTGCAAAGGAAAAGTTATATTTGCTGGTGTTGGCAAATCAGGCCTTATAGCAAGAAAAATTTCAGCAACTTTTTCAAGCGTCGGTATTCCAAGCTTTTTTTGTCACCCTTCAGAAGCTTTACACGGAGACATGGGACAAATAGAAAAGAAAGATATTCTTATTATCTTTTCTTATTCTGGTAATACAACTGAATTAACGAATATGTTAAGATATGCAAATCGATACAGAATAAAAATTATTGGTGTCGCATCAAAAAAGGATAGCACTTTACTAAAAGCAAGTGACGTTAAATTGCTTCTTCCGAAAGTTAAAGAAGCTGATGTTACTGGTATGGTTCCTACGTCGAGTACCTCGATCTCCTTGTTACTTGGAGACTGTTTGGCCGCAACTGCTATGCATCAAAAAAAATTTTCAAAAGAAAAATTTAAGATATTTCACCCTGGTGGAAATATAGGTAAATCTTTATTGTTAGCAAAAGATATAATGGTTACTGGAAAAAAAATTCCAGTTTTAAATTATAACAAAAATTTTAAAGAAGCTTTAAGAATAATGAGTCAAAAAAAATTAGGGATTATAATACTTACGAAAAAAAACTTTATTTTTGGAATTGTTACTGATGGTGACTTAAGGAGAGAATTTAAAAATTATGACAAAAAAGAGTTAAAGAATTTTGTTACAACAAATCCGCTTGCAGTGAATGAAAATATGCCGGCATCGAAGGCTTTGGCAATTATGAATGAAAAAAAAATAACAAGTTTACTTGTTGTGTCAGACAAGGATTACAAAAAGAAAAAACAAAAACTTAAAGGTGTTATACACATCCATAATATTCTTAAAAATGGCATCCAATGATTAAAAGAAAAAAAAATTTAATCTTGATACAATTATTTCTTTTTATGATCGGACTCTGTGTAATATTTTACACTTATTACATAAGTAAAAAATCAGACGAGATAATCACTCTTGAAAATCGAGATAAAATAAGCGATCAACTAAGTCAGCAAAATGATAATGGTAACGATATTTTTTATAACATAAAATACTCTGGCATAGACTTAGCAGGAAATAGATACATTCTAACATCCAAAGAAGCAATTAATAATAACAATAATCCAGAACTTGTTAATATGAAATTCGTGGAAGTAAATTTTTATTTTAAGGATGAAACAGTATTAAATGTTTTTTCTGATGAAGGGATATATAACAACAAAACTCTAGATATGGTATTTGAAAAAAACGTAAAGGCCTATTATGAAGATAGTGAACTTTTAGCAGATAAAGCTAACTACTCAAATTTAAATAGTTTTCTTACAATTTCAGATAATGTAATCGTTAATGATCAAAGAGGAACTTTAGCTGCAGATAAACTTCTATTTGATATAAAAAAACAAAACCTCAATATAATATCTTTTAATAATAATAAAATTAATGCTAAGGTAGATTTAAAATGAAAAAAGGTTTTAGAATTCTCAAGTTTAAAAAAGACAAAGCTATTTTTGAAGTAAAAGATGTAAGCAAATCTTTTGATGGAAGGCCTATTCTAAAGAAACTTTCTCTAAAAGTATTTCCTGGAGAGTGCGTTGGTATTCTTGGACCAAATGGATGTGGTAAGACTACATTGTTCTCTTTGTGCATTGGAGAGCAAAATGTAGAAGGTGGTAAAATTTTTCTGAATAAAAAATCGATCGAACAAATTCCAATTCACTTAAGATCTAAGGAAGGTTTAGGTTATCTTCCTCAACAAAGAAGTGTCTTTAACATGAGTGTATACGATAATATAATTGGAATAGCTCAAATTTCCATTAAAGGAGCTGAAAATCAAAAAGAGATAACAGAAAAACTATTAGATGAATTTAATTTGCAGCATTTAAGAACTTTGAATGCATCAGTTTTATCTGGAGGAGAAATAAGAAGGCTTATGATGGCAAGAGTAATGATTAATAAGCCAAAAATAGTTTTGCTAGATGAACCTTTGGCTGCTTTAGACCCTATAGTAATTCAGGATATTCAAAAGTATATTTTAAAGATTCAATCTAGCGGTACAGCAATTTTACTTACGGACCATAATGTAAAAAATTTATTTGATATTACTGATCGTAGTTACGTTCTTGGTGAACAGACCGTAATTGCAGAAGGTACATCGAGAGAACTTTTGAGGTCATCAAGAGCTGTTAAATACTATTTTGGTTCTCAATTTTCTTAAAAATTAATGACCTCAAAAAAATTCAATCTGTCTTTAGATCATAAAATTCCTGACTTTAAGAAAGTTATTCAGGTTGACTCGGACAAATCAATATCGATAAGAAGTTTTTTGATGGGAGCCATTAGTCAAAATATTTCATCTGTGAATAACGCACTAGAATCCCAGGATGTAATCTCTACGATAAGATGTTTAAGGAAACTAGGGGTTAAAATTATAAAAATTAAAGCCAAGAATTACATTATATATGGCAAGGGTCTTGGGTCTTTAAAGGTAAAGAAAAATAGTTTTTTAAACTTCGGAAACTCAGGCACTTTAGCACGATTGTTAATAGGTATTCTCTCAACTACTCCAAATTTAATTGTTAGGATGGGTGGAGACAAATCTCTCAACAAAAGAAATATGAAAAAACTAATTACATTAATGATAGAGTTTGGTGCGTTTTTTTTTCCTAAAAATAAATTTACTTTTCCATTAAAATTAATTTCTTCAGAGTTGCCAATTGGCATTAGTTACAAAGCCGGTGTATCAGCACAATTAAAGAGTGCAGTTATCTTGGCAGGCCTAAACTCTTATGGGATCACCACTATCATTGAGGAAGAGAAAAGTAGAGATCATACTGAAAAAATGCTTTTAAAGAATAAAGACGTAATAAAAACAATAACAAAACCAAAAAAAAAAATTCTAATACATGGAAAAAAATATTTAAAACCGATAAAAATTAATGTTCCAAATGACCCCTCTTCTGCTGCATTTTTTACAGCTCTAACTTTGTTAAAAAAAAAATCATCAATTAAAATTAAAAATGTTGGATTAAATCAAACTAGAATTGGCTTTTACGAACTTTTAAAAAAACATGGTGCTAAAATTAAATTTGATAATTTAAAAAAACAGAATAATGAGACACAAGGTGATATAATTGTTAAAAGTAGTAAAATAAAACCTATTAAAGCATCCCATAAGTATTATGTAAATTCAACTGATGAATATCCAATACTTTTTATAATAGCATCTATGATTAAAGGAGTTTCTATTTTCAAAGGAATAAGTGATTTAGCTAATAAAGAAAGTAACAGAATAATCGAGATGCAAAAAATTTTAAAACAAGTTGGTATTAAAACAGTTACAATAAAAAATGGAATTAAAATTTATGGATCTGAAAAAATTGATACTAATAAAAAAATTTTTGTCCCAAATTTAGGAGATCACCGTATTTGTATGTCTTCTTTTATTTTGTCAATTTTAACTGGAGTAAAAACTAAAATATCTAACTTTGAAACAGTCTTTACTTCTTCCCCATCTTTTTTAAAGATTATGAAAAACTTAGGTGCAAAATTTGAAATTAAAAAATAAATCTATTCAAATATCTTGCGATGGCGGCGCTGCAACTGGCAAATCAACGGGAGCAAAAATGATAGCCAAAAAATACAATTTAAGATTTTTATCATCAGGTTTACTTTATAGATATGCAAGCTATTTAATCTTGAAGAATAATCCCAAAAATAAGGTAAAATTTTTAAATTTAAAATTTAAAAATCTTAATTATAAAAAAATAAATAATTTAAATTTACATTCCCCTGAAATATCAATATTTACAACAAAAATAGCAAAGGTAAATGCTATAAGAAAAATTCTAAAAAAATATCAAATCAATTTTTCAAAAAAAAATAAAAATTGCTGTATAGAAGGAAGAGATATTTCAACAAAAATTCTCCCAAATTCAGACCTGAAATTTTTTTTCACATGTAATTTGAATATTGCTTCACAGAGAAGATATAAAGAGCTTAAAAAAATAAATTCCAATTTAAAACTTAAAGAAGTTAAAAAAGCCCTTAGAATGAGAAATATTTCAGATATCAGGAGAAAAAACTCCCCTTTACTTAAACATAGAGATTCGATAGAAATCGACACCGGCAAATTAAACAAACAAGCTATGTTAGCTAAAATGTCAAGATTTGTTGAAAGAATTTTAATTAAAAAAAATGGCAATAGAACAAGAAATAAATAAAGATAACAATACTCTTAAAGAGTTTCAAAATCTTCTCGATCAAGATTTCAAAAATAGACAAGTAAAAGAAAATGTGATTATCCAAGGCACTGTTACTGAAATTACTAAAAATTTTGTTGTTGTTGATTGTAAATTAAAAATGGAAGGGATGATACCTGTAGAAGAATTTAAAAATGATAAGGAATTTGAAAAATTAAAGGTAGGTTCTAAAATTGATGTATATCTAGAGAGAATAGAGAGTTTTAAAGGAGAAATAATAATTTCAAGAGATAAAGCTAGAAAAATGAAAGCTTGGAAAAAAATGGAAAAAGTTTTTGAATCTAAAGAAGAAATGACTGGTTATATTACAGGCAAAGTAAAAGGCGGCTTCATTACTACTGTTGAAGGTTTACCTTGTTTTATGCCTTCTTCTCAAATCGATGTTAGACCTATGAAAAAAATTGACCACTTAATGAATACACCGGTGAAAGTAATAGCAACTAGAATTGATAAAAACAGGGGTAATGTTTGTGTTTCTAGAAGAGCCGTTCTTGAAAAGAGTAAAAATGCTGAGGTAACAGAGGCATTAAAAAATATTAAAGAAGGAGATATAGTAAAAAATGCTCTAGTAAAAGCTACAACAGACTGGGGAATATTTTTGGATATCAATGGAGTAGACGCTCTTCTCCATGTTTCAGACTTGAGCCATGGTAGAGTTAAAAAACCAGCCGACTTAGTTACAATTGGTCAAAAATTAAAAGTTAAAATTACTAAGATAGATGAAAAAACAAATCGTGTGTCTGCCTCTGTTAAAGCTTTAACAGAAGATCCATTCCAAAATATAGAAAAAAAATACAAAGTTGGAGAAATTTACCAAGGTACAGTAACAAAAATGATGGATTATGGTTGTTTTGTCAAAATAGAGGAAGGTGTAGAAGGTTTAATACATAACTCAGAATTAGATTGGACAAATAGAAATATATCGCCAAACAAAGTTTTATCTGTATCTCAAACTATTAAATTTAAAATCGTAAATATTGATAAAGAATCTAAGAGGATTTCTCTTTCTTACAAAGCTGTTTTAGAAAATCCATGGGATAAAATTAGAGACCAATTAGGAACAGAACAAAAAATTAAGATCACTAATATAACTGATAAAGCAATGTTTGGGGAGTTAGTTGATTCAAAGCTTTCTGGTATGCTTCATTATAAGGAGATCTCTTACCAAGAAAATATTGAAGATCTTAAAAAATTTAAAAAAAACGATGTCATTAGAGTGAAAGTATTAGAAATTAAAGATGACAAGATAAGATTTTCAAAAAGAGCTTTAGAAAAAGATCCTTTGGATTGGTTTAAAAACAATAACAAAAAAATAGGAGATGTTATCACTACTAGAATACATGAAGTTTTAAAAACTGGGGTGAAAGTTTCTATTGATAAGGACAAAAATTTAATTGTAACGATAAAAAAAGTTGATCTAGCTAAAGACTCTAGTGCTGCTAGACCTGAAGTATTCTCACCTGGTAATGCGCTAGACGCTAAAATTACTGAATTGGATATAAAAATGAGAAAAATTAAGTTAAGTGTAAAAGCTGCTCAAATAGATGAGGAAAAATCTTTAATTGCTAAGTTTGGTGAAGGTGCAACTAAATCAGGAGCTACATTAAAAGGGATTTTTGAAAAGGCACTAGGTAAAAAAGATAAAAAAAATAAAAAATAATAAATAAAGAAGAGTATAATTGTCAATTCCAAAGCTCATTGATCAACTAAATCAGAGAAATCCTGAACTAAATAAATCTGAGATTGAAAAAGTTTTAAAGATCTTCTTAGACAGTATTTTTGATGCAATAAAATTAAAAAAAGAGATAGAAATCCGTAACTTTGGACATTTCCAATATAAAAAACTAAAAGAAAGTTATAAAGCACGAAATCCTAAAACTAACGAGTTAATTTATAAACCAGAACGTGTTAAATTAAGATTCAATGCATCAAAATATTTAAAAAAAATAATTAATGTATGAAACCTAAAATTTTTATAGCATGTGACACCGCTAATCTAAATAAAGTAAAACATATTATTAATCAATCCCAGACAAATAAAATTACGATTGGATATAAATTTGGTTTAGAGTTTATGAACTCAAAAAAAGGTAGATATTTTATTTCAAAATTAAAAAATAAAATTATTTTTATTGATTTAAAATTAAATGATACTGTTAATACAATGTTATCAGCAGTAAAAGCTTTAAAAGATTTAAAGATCAATTACCTTACAGTTCATATTTCATCAGGCTTAGCCGCTTTAAAAGCTGTTAAGAGAATTTCAAAATCAATAAAAATTATAGGCGTAACAACATTAACTTCTTTGAATGATAAAGATTTGAAATTAATTGGATACAATAAATCTGTAAAAAATTTAGTTACTCATCAGGCAAAGCTTGCGAAAAAAGCTGCATTAGATGCCTTAGTTTGTAGCCCTTATGAAGTGAATGCTGTAAGGAAAATTTTTAAAAAGGAAATCATTACTCCTGGTGTCCAAATAGGAAAAAGAAATTACGATCAAAAACGATCAATGGAGGCTAAAAAAATTAAATCTGATTGGTTGGTAATTGGTAGATCAATTACACGAGGAAATATTAAGAAAAATATTCAAAATCTTGCTAAAGAGTTAAGATAATGAAAGTAAAGGTTTGTGGTTTAAATCCAATCAGGGATGTTCAATTATGTATTGATCTTAAGGTTAATTATTTAGGATTTATTTTTTATGAAAAATCCCCTCGTAATGTAAATCTACAAGATATTAAGGCACTTTCTAAGTACAGCAAAAAAAAATCTGCTTTTGTTGCAGTTACAGTTGATCCGAGTGATGATTTTATCGAAAAAAATCTAAAAGGAAATTTTGATTTTATTCAGCTTCATGGATCAGAAACTAAAGATAGGGTGACCGAGATACAGAAAATGGGTTTTAAAATTATTAAAACTATTAAGGTTAAAAATATTCAAGATATAGATAAACACCAAGAATTTAATAATGCGGATATCATATTATTTGATACACCAGGCATGGAAAAATCTTTAGAATTTCCAAAAGATCTTATTGCAGAACTTCCTATTGGCTCAAAATATGCATTGGCAGGTTCTATCTCTGAGTATAATGTAGAAAATATTGCTAAATTAGGGGTTAACTTTTTTGATTTATCGTCTAGTTTAGAAAATCAATTAGGTTACAAAGATCATCATAAAATAAGAAGTTTTATAAATAAAATTAATGAGCTCTAAAATTAAAAAAAACATTCCCCTCATTGACCAACATGATAAAAATTTTATGTATGGTGGAAAATTCGGGGGAAATTTTATTCCCGAAACCTTAAAAAAACCTATAGACGATCTAACAAAATTATTTTCTAAATTAAGAAAAGATAAAAAATTTTTAAAGGAAAGAGATCATTATTTTAAGACATATATAGGAGCTCCTACACCTTTTATCAGATTGGACAATTTAACAGATTATCTTGGAGGGGCGCAAATTTATGCAAAAGTAGTTTCTGAGGCTAATGGTGGAGCTCACAAAATTTACAATGCAACTGTTCACTGTTTGATCGCTAAAAAAGCAGGAAAAAAATATGTTGTAGGCGATACAGGTGCAGGATATGCAGGAAAAATGCTATCTATGGCAGCCAAAAAATTCGGCATTAAATGTAAAATATTCATGGGTGCCAAAGACATTAAAAGGCAAAGACCTAACGTAGAAGCTATAAAAAAAAATGGTGCAGAAATAGTTCCTGTTACAACTGGCAGTCAAACACTTGTAGATGCTGTAAGTGAGTGTATGAGATATTGGGTTTCACATTGTGATACTACACATATGTGCGTTGGTTCAACTGTAGGTCCGAACATATTTATTAAAATTTGTGCTTGGAGTACCGCACAAATTTCAAGGGAATTGATTAATCAATTATACGATGAATTTGGAAAGATACCTGATAATTTAAAACTAATTAATTGTGTTGGAGGTGGTAGTTCTGCAGCAGGATTCTGGAATGAATTTATGGATACCGATGTTGAATTTATTGGAGTTGAAGCCGGTGGTCCAAGAAATAGCAAACTTCATGCCGCACCATTAACTAACAAATCTAAAATCGGAATACTTCATGGAGCTGCACAATACGTTATTCAAGATAAAGAGGGTCAGATAGGTTCGACTGAGTCTATATCTGCTGGACTTGATTACCCCGGTATCTCCCCTTTACACTGTTATCTTAAAGACGCAAAAAGAGCTAAATATACATCTGCGAGTGATGAGGATGCGCTTAAAGCCTTTCAATTAGTTTCAAAACTTGAAAATATATCTCCATCACTTGAGCCATCACATGCTTTTGCAGAAGCGATACGAATAGCTCCAAAATTGAAATCTTCTGAGGTAATTATAGTAAATTCTTGTGGTGATAGTTTAAAAGATAAAGATATTATAAAACAAAAATTGGGTTCCTATATTAGATGAAATCAAAAATCGCCTTAGCATTTAATGAATGCAAGAAAGCAAAAAGGCCTGCTTTAATAACATATACCGTAGCTGGTGATAATACTAAGAATAATTCTTTAAAAATACTTAATAAAATTTCTAACTATGCTGATATTTTAGAACTTGGGTTTCCGCATAACACTCCTATAGCAGATGGAGGTCAAATACAAGGTAGCTCACATCGAGCTTTAAAAAATGGTATCAAATTAAAAGACGTATTTGAAATTGTAACAAAATTTAAGAAAACTAATCCGATCAAACCTATAATACTAATGGGATATTTTAATTTGATTTATCAAAATGGTGAAAACAACTTTTTAAAGAGTTGTAAATTAGCTGGAGTAGATGGATTGATTATTGTAGATCTGCCTTATCCCGAAAATAGAAACTTTGCTAATAAATGTAAAAAAAAGTCAATCAATTTTGTTCAACTAATATCTCCAACCACATCTAGGGATAGAATGAAAAATATAATTAAAGATTCACATGATATGATTTATTACATATCAATGTTATCAACTACTGGAGGGAAGCTTAAAGTTTCTCCTAAAAAGATTCTACAAAACTATAATAAAATCAAAAGAATCAATCCAAAAAAAAATCTTGTAATCGGTTTTGGAATTACCGGTAAGACTATTTCTGCACTAAAATCAGCAAACGGGCTTGTTGTTGGCAGTATGTTGTGTAAAACAATAACGAATTCACTCAAAATGAGACA
>CEQY01396289.1_pt1 | contig 10178 bp, 6 predicted proteins | sample 361391 | NCBI WGS metagenome assembly CEQY01 (sample SAMEA2621075, study PRJEB7988) | marine metagenome | isolation source: saline water (ENVO:00002010), including
AAGTTTCTCCATTCGAATTATTTATATTACCACATAATACAGAATTCGCGTAAATTTCTCTCAGTAAATCGTTTGGTGCATATGATCCGTATTTAATTAAGTTATGTTTTTTTAAATAGTTTTTGACTGTTTTTATTTTGGTTTTATTTAAGTTTATTTTATCGTTTTCAATATTTCTTCTAGAAATGTTATTTTTTATAAAAATACCAATTTTTTTTAAAGTTTTATTTTTACCTAAAATAAACTTTTTTTCAGTTTCTGTTTTTATTTTTTTTTTTAATGTATTACGATATGTTGGTTTTTTTCCATTTTTTAAATTTCCATATATAGGTTGTTGTATTTTTAAAATATTTTTTTGTATAGGTTCATAAAGAGAATTTGTATTATTATTATTATTAAAATTAAAAGAAACATCATAATTATTTTTATTTTCATGTTTCATATCATCTAATAATACATATTTTTCTGTGTTCCTTTTTTTTAATTTTTCAATAAAATCATTATTTACTATATTTGGAGTATTATTATATTGATGTTTTCTTTTCTTCTTTTTTTTATATTCTTTTAATTTTTTTAATAATAATTCTTTTATATTTTTTACATTTGTATTAATTTCCTCTTTATGTACATTAGTTAATGAATTTCTATTATCACTTTTATTTTTTTTTTTGTCTCTATTAGAAGAAGTTACATTTAAATATTGGGGATTTATATTTACTTGTTTTCTATCCATTTATACAGTATTAAATATAATAGTTTCATTAATTTTACTTATAAAAAAATTGATTATGAATTTAAACAAAATTTAATAGTAAAAATATGGAAAAAAAAGACGAAATTATTGATTGTTGGAAAGTAATAGAATCTTATTTTAAAAATAAACATTTAGATCAATTAGTAAAACATCAATTGGAATCTTATAATGATTTTATCGAAAACCAAATGAAAAAAACAATCGATATGTTTAATCCTTTAATTATAAAATCTCCCCAAGATTATATTAAAGAATTTAATAAATATAGATTGGAGATTATTATTAATTTTGAAAATATGTCTTTATATAGACCTGAAATTCATGAAAATAATGGTTCTACAAAATTAATGTTTCCTAATGACGCAAGATTGAGAAATTTTACATATAGTTCAAATATTACTTTAGATCTTAATATTGAATATAAAATATTAAAAGGAGAAAATCTTGAAATAGAAGAAAAAAAAATGGTTAAACTATCAAAAATCCAATTTGGTAAAATACCAATTATGTTAAAATCAAATCTTTGTATTATAAATCAATACAACTTTCTTAATAATACAAAGATAGATGAATGTAAAATGGATCCTGGTGGTTATTTTATTATAAATGGTTCAGAAAAAACTTGTCTTGGTCAAGAAAAAGCGGCCGATAATAAAATGTATATTTTCAAAAATAAAGAGAATAGTAAATGGAATTATACTGCTGAAATGAGATGCTGCCCTTATTGGAAAGTAATCTCTCCAAAACAAATTTATATAATGACTTCTTATAAACCATCCGATACTATATTTACTATATATGTTCAACTTCCAAAATTAAAAAAAACAGTTCCGCTATTTGTATTGTTTAGAGCATTAGGAATTCATAGTGATAAAGACATTTGTAAATATATTCTCCTCGATATTGATAATGAAAAAAATACAAAATATCTTAATTTGCTTAAAGGGTCTATTCAAGAAGGACATAAATATATTACATATGAAGAATCATTACAATATATTAAATCATATGTAACATATACTCCTATAAATATGACTTATGAAGAAGGAGACAAGAAAAAAACAAATTTTACACACGAAATATTGAATAATGATCTATTTCCAAATTGTATAACAAAAAAAGAAAAAATATTTACGCTCGGACTTATGGTAAATAATCTACTAAAATGTTGTATTGGTGAAAGAGAACCCGACGACAGAGATTCGTACGAAAATAAACGTGTCGAATTAACCGGTACACTATTGAACAATCTTTTTAGAAATTATTTTAACAAAGTAATTAAAGATATTAGTAAATTGGTAATAAGAGAAATAAACAATGGTTCTTGGAAATCAAGCGAAGATTATACAAATATTATTAATCTAACAAATATTTATAAAATAGTAAAATCATCAACAATAGAAAATGGACTGAAACGCGCCTTGTCTACAGGAGATTTTGGTATTAAACAGATGAATTCTAATAAAGTGGGTGTTGCACAAGTTTTAAATAGATTAACTTATGCTTCGACTTTGAGTCATCTAAGAAGAATTAATACTCCAATTGATAAAAGTGGTAAATTAATTGAACCAAGAAAATTAAATTCTAGTACGTGGGGTTTTATATGTCCTGCAGAAACTCCGGAGGGTCAGTCAGTCGGAGTTGTAAAAAATTTATCATACATGACTTGTATTACAGGTTATAGTGATTCAGATTGTATTTACAATTATATAATAAATAATATAACAAATATTAATGATGAAAATGTAGATTTTAATTATTTATATGATAAAGTAAAAGTTGTGTTAAATGGAAGGTGGGTAGGAATAACAGAAAAACCTATTGAATTATATCATTTTCTAAAAAATAAAAAATATAAAGGACTTATTCACATATATACTTCAATTAAATTTGATTATTTTAACAAAATTATATATGTAATGAATGATTCTGGGCGACTAGTCAGACCACTATTTAAAGTAAAAAATAATAAATTATTAATTGATAATAATATTATAAAAAAAATAGATAATAATGAATTAAATTGGAATGATTTATTGATCAGTAATAAAATACCTGAATCCGTTATTGAATATATTGATAATAATGAACAAAGTTCAAGTATGATTTGTATGAAACATAACGACATTACTAATAAATATAATTATACACATTGTGAAATTCATCCTAGTACTATATTTGGAGTATTGGCGTCATGTATTCCATTTCCTGGACATAATCAATCTCCTAGAAATACATACCAATGTGCTATGGGTAAGCAAGCCCTGGGAATTTATGCTTCTAATTTTAATCAAAGAATGGATAAAACGGCATATATATTAAATTATCCAGCAAAACCACTTGTTGAAACTAGAATTATGAATATGTTGAAAATGAATGACTTATCTTCGGGTAACCAAGTAATTGTTGCTATTATGACTCACAGTGGTTTTAATCAAGAAGATAGTTTGCTATTCAATAAAGGCTCAATTGATAGAGGATTGTTTCACGCAACTTTATATCATACAGAAAAAGATGAAGATAAAAAAATCAATGGTGATGAAGAAATTCGTAAAATTCCAAATAAATCTAATACAAAAAATATTAAATTTGGAAATTATGATAAATTGATGAGTAATGGACTTATAAAAGAAAATACACTATTAGAAGATAAAGATATTATTATGGGAAAGGTAATTTCTATAAAAAATAATAAAAATGATAATAATAAATCTATTAAATATGAAGATTTTAGTAAATGTTATAAAACAAATGAAGAATGCTATATTGATAAAAATTATATTAATCGTAATGGCGATGGTTATACATTTTGTAAAATAAGAATTAGATCACATCGTAAACCAAGTATTGGTGATAAATTTAGTTCAAGACATGGTCAAAAAGGTACTGTTGGTAATATTATTAAAGAATGTGATATGCCTTTTACTAAAAATGGTCTAAGACCTGATATTATTATTAATCCTCATGCGATACCGTCTCGTATGACTATTGCTCAATTGAAAGAAACATTACTTGGTAAATTGTTAATTGAACTAGGACTTTATGGTGATGGTACTAGTTTTGGAGAACTTGATTTAAAAAATATTGGTAAAAAACTACAAGAAAATAATTTTGAATCAACCGGTAATGAAATTCTTTATAATGCGATGACTGGTGAACAAATAGATACATCAATATTTATTGGACCAACATATTATCAAAGATTAAAACATATGGTTATAGATAAAATTCATAGTAGAGCAATTGGTCCAATGGTTAATTTAACCCGACAACCTGCCGAAGGACGAAGCCGAGATGGTGGTCTAAGATTTGGAGAAATGGAACGAGACTGTATGATATCTCATGGCGCATCTTTATTTACAAAAGAAAGAATTTATGAAGTATCTGATAAGTATTCCGCTTATACTTGTAATAAATGTGGATTATTTGCTCCTTTTAATAAAGAAGTAAATATACACTTCTGTAATATATGTGATAATAAAACGGACTTTTCATATGTAAAAATACCTTATAGTTGTAAACTTCTATTTCAGGAATTAATTTCTATGAATATAACTCCAAGAATTATTACTTCTAGTTTATAAGCTTAAATAATTTAAATTTCATAATATATTTAAAAGATTGTTTATAATAAATAATATTATACAATGTTTAAAGTATTATCTATTTTTTTATTGTTTAATATTACAAACGCTTTTAATATTAATACAAACAATAAAATACCATATAATATACCAATAGACAATATGATTTGTGATACAAATAATAATGACTATATAAATAGTATACCTAATTATAAAATTATTCACAAATTAAATAAATTATATAATAATGGATATGAAATAAATTATTGGTGTAATAGAAATAAAAATACAGAAAAAAATTGGAGTTATTTTACTGAAAGACAATTAAAAATATGGGGAGTACAATATACCACGATACTTATGGATAAACCAGATGATAGTTGTACTAATTGTATAAAAAAAAAATGTATAAACTTTAATGAAGATTAACTTATATAAGATAATGTAGGCATAACAATTTTACGATTATTATATAACATTAATAAAATTTCTTTTTTTACTTCATTTATATTTTCATTTTCTTCCGAGTTTTTTAAATATAATTTCATAGAATTTATCATATCTGGATATTTATTTTTATATTCTTTATACCAATCGCTTAATATAATTTCATTAAATTCGTATAAATCGTCTAATTGTGATTTTCTGTCTAAAATTTGCCATTGTTGATTTTTATATACCATTACATAATTACCTTTTATTGATGATATATAAATATTCATATTTTCTGGTTTATTATTATTAAAATGAACTTTTTCTATTAATGTTTTTATAGAATAATTACAATCTTTTATACAATTTACATAATCATTGTCTGTTAAATGACTATAATCTGTTTTATCATAATCTAATAATTGAATATTTACATTATTTGTTATTATTCCATTATTTATATTATTTATTTGTAATTTTGATGATAACTTTTCTATTTTTTCATATAAATGTTTTATATGTGCGCCTTGTTCTTTTAAAATAGTTTCTTTATCATTTAAAAGTCTACATAATTCTTTTATTGATTCGTCTGTATTTTGATTACAGGTATATTTTATATGACGATACATCGCCTGCTTTGTTGTGAATAATTTTTCACAATATTTACATTTATTTTCTTTTTTTTTTGTTTCAAGGTTGACTTTTTGTTGACTTTTTGTTGACTCAATGTTGACTTTTTGTTGACTTTGGGTTGACTTTTTATGTTTATTTGTTTTCAAATGTTTATTAAAACTACTTTTAACTTTCGCATTGTAGTCACAGTACTTACAATAATATTTATTGTCCATTTATAATTACTAAATATTTTTTTGAAACTTTTTTTGAAACTTTTGAAACTTTTTTGAAACTTTTGAAACTTTTTTGAAACTTTTTTTTTTATAAAAAAATAATATATTGAATATTCATATTAAAAAATAACAAATATTGAAAATAATTTACACCATAATTTTTAAAAAGTTTCAAATGTTGACTAAAAAAAGTTTCAAATTTAGGGGGGGGGAGCAACTAAAAAAAAATATAAAAAAATTTATTTTTTCACTTTTTTTTTTTATGTATTTTTTTAATAAAAAATAAAATTCATTTTTTCTTTTTTATAATTAAAATATATTATTATATTAATAATGTCTGGATACGAAAATATAAAAGTAAGTTCGTTAGGCGGAGGAATTCCAGGGAAAGTAGAAGCTGGATTTGGAAATACACTTGTGGGGGGAGAAGTTGCATTAAAAAGAAAAATATTAAGAAAAGCATTTAAAACTAATAAAATAGCAAAAGCGAATAATATATCTGCATCATGTGGTCCATTTAGAATGGCTAATAATTTAGGAGATCCATTAAGTAGAAAATATTTAAGTTGCGGCGGATGTAATCAAGTAAATGATACGACTTCAAATGTATTAAATCATAAATTAGCAGATAGTGTATCTAACCGTGATTGTAATGTTTCTGTTCATGGTGTTACGCCAAATGAGGTTGCTTTACAAAACAGTAATATTAAATATGTTTCTGATAGTTCGTTATATACTAATTTTAAACATTTAGAAGCAATAAATTTAACATATAATGATAAACACGGTGGAGGTGATGATCACAACGGTTCTTATTCATTTTTAAATAATCTAAGGGGGTAAAGAGTGAAATATATAAATATATATATATATATTATATATATTTATAATGGATCAAAATGGGATAACCGCTTATGGTAATAAAACTCTTATAAAAAATATTCAAAAAAATAACTCAAAAGAGATGTCTACAGATTTAAATAATAATTATACTACTGCTCCATGGGCATTAGAATTAATAAAAAATGCTTTAATGATTTCAATGTACACTACATTAAATACTGTTATATATTGGCCGACTTATTTATATAATTTGCCCGAATTAAGTATTGAAGCAATATTACCGCGAAAAAAAACATGTAAAAATTTATTAGGCGATGAAAAAATGTGTAAAAAAAAATTAAAATGTTTTTTTAAAGAGTGTAATATTTTAGATGATCCAATTATAGAACAGATCAGATTGCTGAAAGGCAACACAAATGATGATAATTCAAATCTAAAAATGTCCGGAGGTAGTTCTGATAATAAAAAAATGAAAAAACTTTACAATTCTTATTATAATAATCTAAAAAGAAAAATAAAAAATATTTATATTAAATTAGACAAAATACGAAAAAAAAAGAACAAAATACTTATTAAATATATAGATAAAAATTTAAATAAAAAAAATAAAAAATATAAATTATTGAAACATAAAAAAATAATAAAAGGAGGTACATTATCATCTAAAAACGTTCCGTCATCTGAAAACGTTCTGCCATTTGAAAAATCTACATTATCTGAAGTAAAAAAAAGTAGTAAATTAAAAGATAAATTTATGAAAAAAATGAAAAATTCTAAAAATAATTATAATAAGGGTAAAAAAAATATTAGTAATGTAATGGATTTTGCTAAATCTTTACCAGACAAGGCGTATAAAGATTTATTTGTATCTGATAGTAAAGGTCGTAATGAAATTGAAAAAACAAATGAAACATGCTGCTTAAATCCAACATCTTACAGATGGTGTGATCCGTATATATATCCCGACGCAAGAAGTTATAAAGCAGATGATGGTAAATTACTAAAATTTATTAATTACATTTTAGATATAAAAAATGAAAATACTGAAATTTTAAGTGTAGAAAAATTAACCGGTAGATTAAAAGATATATTAACTAAAACTATAGAACAAAAACAAAAACAAAATAATAATCTTGAAGGTGGGTCAAATTCTAATGAACTAACACAAGATAAAATTAGTATTCTAAAAGATAATCCCGAGTTAAAAACAACGCTTGAAAAAATTTTAAGTACTGATTTAAAACGCGAAACATTATTCAGATTAATTGTTATTTTAAAAATATCTAAAATCATTCATGATGATTATCCACAATTTTGGGATTTTGAAAATGTAAATAAATCAAATGATGAAAGTGAATATAGTAATTTAAAAAAAAGCAAAAAGGGGTGTTGTTTTAGTGGCGGTGGTAATAATAAATTAGAAAATCCTTCTCCAAATAATAGTCCACATTTTGATATAAATGAAAGAAAATCTTTACAAGATTTACAGAGTAAATATGGTATAACTATTAATGATTTACCCGATTATGTATCTTGGCCATATCCTGACATAGAATTATTATTTGATTCAGAAAAATCTTATGGCAAATGTTTAAAAGAAATGTTAATAGGGTCAAATGAAGCAGCAAGTTCTTGTTTAGAATGTCCTACTTGTTATTTAGGAAAAACGGCGAGTAAAATATGGGGAGAAGTAATTGATGATATGCTTTTTTCTAGTATTTCTAAATCAAAATCTAGAGTATTATCATCATCGTTGAATCATCAAATAGATACTATATACGATACATTATTAAATAAATATACAGTATTTAATGAAAGAAATGATCAAAGTTATGAATCTCAAAAAAGATATTTAATAGATAGATTTACTGTTAAAGATAAAGATGGATTTTCTACTTTTTTAAAACAAATTATATTATTAGGATTATGTTCGGATGATATAGATGTATATAAATTAAAAAGTATTCCTAATTATAAAAAAAGCACACCATTTTCTACTGAAAGTAGTAAAAGATCTAATAGTAATTATTTAAAAAAAAGAAAAGAACTTAGTCAAGAAATAGTAGATGGTATGCTTGGTATTCCTAAAATAAAAATAGATCCGAAAGTTTTACAATCAGTTTTTACAAGAAAAGATGGTAAAACTATATTACAAAACTTAGGTAAAATTTATCATCAGTTACAATCTTTTGATATATTAGATATTATTGAAAACGAATATTATAAAAAATTATGTCATGAAATAATTAGCATTAAAAAATCTAAAAGAATGAATGAAAGTACTCTTAAACATAAAATAAAAAAAATAGGTATAAATAATTATTATTTTCTTTATGGTAATAAGAAACAACATCCATTTGGTAAAAAACACATAGATTATGATAAATTAATGGATTTTGTATTATATGCCAAACAATATGGATATAGCAAATCGTTATTAAATAAAATAGACAATAATGCATTATTTGATGAAAATAGAATGATATTTAATAATATGATTCAAAGATATGCATTAGATCCACCAGATAAATATTATTCCAAGCATACTACTCCCGATGATTTATTAGTAGATACAACAATTTATCTATATAGAGATATTCACGATTACGCTGAACAATTAAGTGATTATTTAAATACAGATAATTATGAAACTTTATTAAAAAAATTAAACAGTAAGAAAATTACTATTGAAAATATATTAGATATAATGAATGGAGGTGATAAATATAATGAATTAATAAAAATAATTAATGGAATGAATAAGGTACCTCAATATAATGTTAAAGAAAATGTTAAAGAAAATGTAGAAGAAGAATTGAGAGGTATACTGGCGAATAATTTTTCTATAATAGATCACGATCAATTTGAAGATTTAGATGCATGTTTGTTTCTTCGGAAAAAAATAGGAATAGATTTGAGTAAAGACATTGTCGGAGATGATGAAAGAATTATTACAGATTCTAAAATTAAAAATGAAAAAAAATTACAAATTATTAATTCTTTAATAGATATGTTAAAATTAGATAAATCAAAAATAAATAATACAGAATAATTATTTTATTAATTTAATAAACATTTATTAATTTTTTTATGTAAACAACTATTGCCATGCCGGCGACCATTCGTTTTCTTACAAGCAGTACAACAATAATACCAAGAATCTATATCATTATTTTTTTGTTTTTTAATTCTCCACGCATCGTTTGTATTAATCGCATATTTACAATTAGGCGTTTTACAACAAATGTTATTGTGTATATTTATATTATTACTCAAATCAAATATTAAATTATTAGACAAATCGTATGTAAGATGATTATTTATATTTTCATTATAACTATCTAGATCGGCCACAGTTTTCAAATTTCTTATATTTTTTATTTCATTATTTATTTTATTTATATTATAACTATATAAAGGTGTATTTAATAAATATTTATCATCATTTTTTACCCGAATAGAATTAATAAAATTTTCTTTTATATTTACATAAAAAATATTAAAAAATAGTATAAGTAAAAATAATATTATAATAACTAATTTCATTATATATTTTAATATTATAATATATAATGAATTATACTTTTAGAAATAATATATGGAAAGGTGAAGCAACTAATTCTATAATACCGACTAATTCTAGACCATTTAGTAATAATGATAATAATTTAAATAATATAAAAAGAACACCATTTAAAGCAAATCCAATAAAACATT
>CEQY01199230.1_pt1 | contig 10175 bp, 10 predicted proteins | sample 361391 | NCBI WGS metagenome assembly CEQY01 (sample SAMEA2621075, study PRJEB7988) | marine metagenome | isolation source: saline water (ENVO:00002010), including
GAATCCTCTTTTTTTTCTGGTATACCTTCTAATATTTCTTCAGAAGAGTCCTCTTTTTCTTCAGATGAAGTTTCATTCATATTTTGGATATTTTGGTGAGCTTCTTCTGCTGTAATCTGTTCTGCTGTAATCTCCATTTTTAAAAGTTGCGCATCGAGAATACCACCTTTCCATAAAACCATTAAATAACCAACTTGCTCACCGCATCTTAGTTCATATGCATACAAAATTCCATTGTCTTTATCCAGCCAAGCTGGGAACGGATTCTCTTCTTTGAGTTCTTCGTAAGACTTAGAATATGTAATAACATCCAGAATAATTGGTTCTATATCCTTAATTTTTTCAGTAATTCTTTCAACTATTTCCTTGGGTAGACTAAATGTTTTTATTTTTTCATAAATTACTTCTAATTCATCCATGTTATATAAATTATTAATTTGACTTTTATTTAAACATGTTCAAATATCGAAAATTTAAATTTGTATTTATAATTTAAAGATCATATAATTTATACCGATGGCAACAAATTATTTGCATCCCGTTACTGTTTCTCTGACTACTATTGAATTCAAGAAGCTTGATGTTGAAACACAAGGTGTTATGACAGCGGCTACTTTTGCTATTCTTGATTTTGGTGTTATAAAAACACCATCGGTTGTTGTTAATCGTGTCGCAGGAACGGTTACATACTCGGCCACTTCTTTTACTCCAAACTCCACCGTAACATTTCTTACTGGAAAAGCCGGCGCAAATGCGGCCGCGGACGGTGGATCTGATCCAGATCCAGTTCCGGAATTCGACCTCAGTGAAGATATTAGTGGTTACCCCGAAGTCATGCTCAGTGGCAATGCGGCCAATGACATGATTTACCCCGACGAGGGCGCCACCGTCGTGAATCCCAACGCTACGAATGTACTTAATGGTGCCATATTTTCCTTCATGGTTCTAAAGATTTTCGAAACCCCTAGCGGTGGTGGTTCTTTAGTTGGCAGCCTTCAAGCGTGTTCTTCTTCAGTAAGAGCCTCGGGATTATTTTTTGATGATGATGGCGCTTCTGGAGTTGCCGCCGAGGTTGCAACCAAGTCGAAAGACGACGCAGCTAGCGGCTGGAACAGAACAGTCGACAAGTCTACAAATGCTGCGCAAGAAGCTGAATATAAATATTGGAATATTCGTACTGCAGAAAACAACGCCTTCGAGGCCGATGGCACGACGCCCAACCCCCTCGCGACCGAAACTGACTCTATTCCTTTTGCGAACGATGATTATGTTTATATCAGATATTCGATAACTGGAAATTTCGAGCAAGGTGATGGCACTGGTTTACCAGCGACCGCCGAACTCGATGCCCTTGAGACAAATGCAACAATCGCCGCGACTCCATTCTCAGCTGTAACCGCGCCACTTTCATTCATCCTTGGATGGAAGGTAGAATTGTAAATAGTTAATTGTATATTTAAACTATTTGTGGAGAATCTTTAAAAGTATGTCTAAGTGATTGAATATTAAATCCAAAGTTAGATTGAAAGGAAAGATTCATTAAGAAACCATATGATGGTTGATTGTTACCAATTAATCCATAATCAGAATTTTCTGGTTTTTGAATCGTAAATTTTTGATTATTAGCATTGACATCAATAACACTATGTTCGTTATTTTGTAAAAATTCAATAAGACTTTCTCCATCACCAGAATTGAGTTCTAAATGTCTAAAACCGATTCTATTTTGTTTGTTAATTGTACCAGATGCGAATTCTTGTGTACATGTAATATCGATTGTATCGTTTTTTTCTTGAATGCTCTCAATTTCAAGAACATCTTTTTGAATTTGTATTGGAAATCCATTAGGAGTGAGTATTCTTAATGTAAGCTTTGATAATGTCGCGATTGGTGTATCTACATTCCAACCGACTGAAGGTTTAGCACCATTACCTTTAGTATTCATAAGATTGTAGCTAATATTAGACTCACTGTGTTCTGACCATTTCTTGTCTTTAATTAACTTAACAAATGAGCGTCTACCATGATCGGATGTAGATTGGTAAGCGCCTTGTAATTCGTCAATTTGTAAATAAAGGAATGGATATTTATCTAATGCGTTAGATTCAGTATCTGGGATAATTGCATGAGTAATATTGACAGATACTACATTTTGGAAATTGGTTGGTGTTCCAATTCCGGGGAATGTATTACTTACTCCAAGATTAACGACAAATTCATATGGGGTATCTAATGAGTTTGAAGACCATTCAATCCTGTCAGAACTACTAATATCTAAATCTCTATGTATATTGGAAGTTTCAGGTTGTTGTTCTTTTTCAATATTTAGGACAGTTCCTTCAAGGTCTTCTTTATATTGATTAACAGGGTCATTATTTGATTTATCAGTATTAATAAAAACATTGACTTGTTCATCTGCAATAGGGACTTTAGGTACATGTTTAGCAAATTGGGGCACACAGTCTCTAAGAACCATTTTATTAATTTCTTCAAGAGACATACCTTCAGTGCGTTGATGGAATTTTGTTTCCATAGAATTGAATATTAATGCTCGTGCATTTATATGTAAACTATCAAGTGGTGTTTGATTGGTTTTAATAATATGATCATCAATCAAATTATAAAGCATTTCAAAATTTGACTTGTCAAAGAACTTTTCATCCATTACTATTGAATAGATAAGTTTAGTCCTTAATAAACTAACGCATAATAATAATTAATATTGAAGTTATAATGATTTTGGTATAAGCAGAAATAGTTAAAAGTATTTCATACTTCAACAATGTTGTCAGTTAAGAAAAGAGGAAAGTCAAATGTAAAAGTAACTGTATCTGATGCAGTTTCTATACATAATAAAACAGTTCTTAGTCCGGATCAATTACCTTCAAATTTGATATTACATCTAAAAAGGAAGATAATTAATGAAAAGGAAGACTTATATACGGAGAAAGATATATTGGAATATAATCCAAAAATAACAACTCCAAGTGCATATGACCCAATAGACGTTTCTAAATTTAGTTATGTGGAAACAAAAAATAAGGAAAAGAATGACGATTCAAGTGAGAATAAGCAACCAATAAAAAATTTATGTTGGTGGTGTTGTCATGAGTTTTCGAATAAGTCAATTGGATTGCCAATAAGTAAAAAGAATGAAGGTATCTACGAATGTGTAGGTAGTTTCTGTTCTCCGGAATGTACATGTGCATATATAATGGACTCAGGTTCTCGATATGGTGAGCGTTGGAAGGAATATGAGTTATTACATGAAATGATAAATGTAAATGAAAAAATAAATCCAGCACCTCGAAGAGAATTGCTTACAGTCTTTGGGGGTAATTTAGGTATAAATGAGTTTAGAGGAAATACAAACTGGAAGATAGTATATCCTCCAATGGTTTCACTAAAGATGCAGATGGACGATACTCCAACTGAAAAAGATGAGCAATCTCCATTGTTTCTTTCATCAACTTCTTTGAAGGTAGGTAATTTGAATTTAGATAATATTGATGATATTATTCCAGAAAAGAGGAAAAAGAAGGGGAAGGCAATAAATACTAATGGTAGTTTGGATAGATTCTGGGGAATAGAAGAATAAAAATGAAATGCAAGATATAGTAAGTTGTAATAGGGGATGGGCAGTGAAACTTTAATAATTGTCGAAAGTAATGGTAAGTGTAAGAAAATTGAGAAATTTACAGGACATAAATGTGTTGCTTCATTTGGTCATGTATTTGCATTAAAGCCAACATTGAAATGGTTTGATCCGAATAATATTGAACCTGAATATATTATTCACAAAGGAAAGGAAAAAATAATCAAGGATTTAAAGGTGAAAGCGAATAAAGCGACTAGAGTAATAATAGCATCCGATTTGGATAGAGAAGGTGAAGCGATAGCTGCACATTTGATGAAATTACTAAAACTGAATGTAAAAACCACTGAAAGAATAACATTTAATCAGATTTCTGAAAAAGCTTTAAAGGAATCTTTAGAAAAGTCGGGAAGATTAGATGTAAATTTGTACCATGCGCAACAAGCTCGAGCGGTAATAGATATAGTATTTGGCTTTATGGTTTCTCCATTCTTGTCTCGTCATTTAAACATTAGAGCTTTATCGGCTGGAAGATGTCAATCACCTGCTGTACGTATATGTATGGAAAGACAGAGAGAGCAAAAAGTGGGTGAAATAGGTATAAAGGCGATATCTGATTCAGATAAGTTGAAAAATATAAGTCATATTGGACCAGAATTGAGTTCTAAAGATATTATAATTCCATGGTTAGAAGGTTTAAAAACACAAAGATTTAAAGTCATTAGTGTTAAAGTGAGAGATGTAAAGGAGACACCACCACCACCATTTATTACATCTTCTTTACAACAAATGGCATACAATAGATATTCATATAATCCTAAAAAGACAATGGAAATTGCTCAAAAGTTGTATGAAGGGGGGTATATAACATACATGCGGACGGATTCGGTATCATTATCATTGCAATTTCAAGAATCTGCAATATTATGGATAAAATCTGAATTTGGAGAAGAATATGCTTGTAAACGACAATATGGAAAAAGAGGAAATATGAAAACACAAGATGCACATGAGGCAATAAGACCAATAAATATTCAGAAAGATTCGCCGAATGATTCTGAGCAATATAAATTGTATGAATTGATTAAATTAAGAGCGATTGCGTCTCAAATGAGTCAAGCAATTTATTCTGAATCTAAAATAATCCTTGAAACAAATCACAATGAATTTGAAATGGATAAATGGGAGTCATTAGACAAAAAGTTAATATTTGCAGGGTTTAATCGTCTAAAAGGTTGTATACCTTCGACAAATATTGAAGAGGAACAAATAAAATCGGGAGATACATTAGACATAGAAAGTGTATGTGTTCGTGAAAGTGCAGCAACACCAAAAGCTCCATTCAATCCCGCAGGTTTTGTTAAAATGTTAGAAAAAACTGGGATTGGGAGACCTTCTACGTATAGTAGCATTGTAGAGCGTATTCAAGAAAAGGGATATATAACAATAGGAACAAATCCAAAGTTAGATTTAGAATTATTGGAATGGAACATGAAGATGAATGATGAAGGAATAGAAGAATCTAAATACATACAAAAGATTGGTGGACAGAAGAATATATTTGTGGTATCTGACCTTGGGATAAGAGCGTGTGAATTTATGGATAAAAGTCCAATAGAACCTATTGTAAATTCTTCATTTACAAGTAAATTAGAAGACAAATTGGATTTGGTTGCAGATGGCACATTGGATTGGAGAAGTGTAGTAAGAGAATTTCACAGTGAATTATCAAAAAAGTTGGCATTACAACCACCTCCACCACCTGTTTCAGGTTTAAAGAAGATAAATTGGGTAAATATATTGAATGAGTCTATTGATAAAGGTAAAATTGGTATTGTTAGAACTCAATATGGATTATGTATATGTAAAGAAACTAACGGGAATATAGTTTATTCAAAAATGCCACCAAATAGTACTAAAGATGATTTAGAATTAGATGAAGCAGAAAATATGTTTAATTATCCACTGGTTTTAGAAAATAATATAGAGATTCGCTTGGGTCAATATGGGTGGTATGTGACGAATGGACAAAGGAGTGTTAGTATTGGAAAAGATAGGAATCCACCATCGATTGAGAATGCATTAAAAGCATTTGAAGAGGCTCCTAAAAATAGTATTATAAAGCAAATTAACAAAAACTGGACATTGCGTAAGAAGAATGAATCATATTTCTTGATGTACTTAAAAGGAAAGAAACCTATCTTCTATCCTGTATCAGATATTAATGGTGAATGGACGGTTAAAAGATGTGAAGAGATTCAAAAAAAAAATAAAAGAAGGAGTTAATGGAAGGTGATATGTTAAAAGTTGTTATAACCGTTATTGCATTACTAGTTGTATTATACTATTTGTCAAGTGGTATACTTAGTTTGTTTGGAAAAGGTGCAAGTGCATCATCAGAACATGCGGATCGTATGTCTGATTTACTAGGAACGGCTTAATTTTTGTGAACGAGTGACTCTTTTTCAGTAATTGGAGGATGCTCAATATCGCTCATAATTTTTTTAATCATTTCTTTAGTTTCATAAGTATCGTTACTACCCAAACACTTAGTGAGTTTTTCTTTCATCTGTTTTGCAGTTACAGATTTCTTAGATTTTTTCGTAACCAATTCAAGAGAACCTCCACTTTGTAATTGGTATTGCGGGATATCATTTGATTTCATTGAACTAATGATTAGATTTTCTACAAGTTTTTGAGCAGATTTCAATTCATTAATTTTTTTCTGATGAGTTTTGATTGCCTTCTTAAACTCAAGCCATTTAGAAACATTGGTTTCAGCAACATTTTTCTCATATGATGCCATGATTTAATATTTATTCGTTTGTCTTTAAGTCTCATTTTTATGTATAATTGAGATATGTTTAAAAGGGAAACAATTCTTAGACTAATAACTTTGTCAGGAACATATGTGTTATTTGAATACTGTATACATAAACTTAGAACAAAACAAATGAAGAAACAAAAAAAAGTATTCTCAAAATCTCCAAGTTTAGGTAGTTTGGAAATGTTGAAAGAAGATGTTAGACGCGCTGAAGGAATTGAAAAGAGAGATATGTTGATAACATTGAAAGAATGTTTTAATGTTAATGATAATAGTTTAGAATCGCTTGTGAAAGCATTACATGAGAATCACCCTTATAAGAAAGAGCCAGAGATTGATGACTATTTGCATGTTCCATTGCCTTTTTCATTTCAAATTATGATGAGTTTGGCAAATTGGTGTACATTTCAGATTTTATCAAAATATTGTGATATTGAATTTTATGATGGAAATTGTAAAATATATAGATTAACTCCCAAAAATAGAAGGAATAATTCGAAGGTTATTGTATGTTTCCCCGGATTATCCAGTTCAATAGTACAATTATTGAATGGGATTGATGTAATGTTTAAGAATGGATATAGTGTTATATTGCCACTATATGGTCCAGGGGATGTTTCTCTGAATCATTCACTTTGTCATAACCAATACGATTATTGCTATGAAATAATAGACTATTTAACAAAAAGAGAATTATATGATATTCATCTATTTGCATGGTCTTTAGGGGGTATAAAATATTTATGTTTTGAGGATATTATATTAAATAAATTGGAATCAAAGATTAAAATAAAGGCAGTATATCTATTTGAACCTCTTTTAACATCAAGGTCCGTAATCGATATGCATTTTACAAGTAAACGCTCAATATTTAGAACAATAAATGTTGTGAATTCACGCACAAAACATCTGAGTTACAAATATTATTTACTGAACTGTATTATGGGATATTTTATACATACTGCTCTTGGAATTGGCTGTGCAAATAGTACAGATTATTTATTTTATACTGAACGTAAAAACAAAAACTATAAATATCCATATAAAAGATACTTGTTTATTTCACATAGTGATTTCCTTATAAATGATATTGCAGATACAAATGTAATTCAAAATAATTTTGATTCTAAATGTGTATTTTACAGAGAAGGATATCACGGTGGTTGGTTGAAAAGTAGTAGGTTAGAACCAATATTTGGTAATATTCTTAACCATTATTCGCAGGATTAACCTGTTCTTGTACTGATTGGGGTACTTGAGACTGTCCGTTTCTGGTTTCTAAACCCGTTTGGTTGATGGAAGAATTCTTATCTCTATTCTTTGCTTCTAATTTTCTTCTTAAACGGTTGCGAACACCATGTCCTCTACGTCCTCCTCTCATTCCTGGTGGTGGTAGATTAGTTGGTATTTTTCCCTTTTTAAGTTCCTTGCCACACATTTCTTCAAGGGCACTAAAGTCATCATCATCATTCACTTCTTCTCCCTTTTGTTTCATAAATTCTTTAAATATTCCTTGAACATCTTTAGATTTGAACATTTTCTTGAATTTTTTATCGGATTGCATTTTTTCCATCATTTCATGAACTTCGCCTATTAATTCCTCTTGATTAATATCACCTGATTCCATTTTCTTTTTGAGTTTATCCGCAACTGTTTTTACAAGATTTTTGAGTCCACCACCACCGACTAATTTTTGCATAACGGCTGATACATCTGGAGATTGCATGTCTGACATATCAAATGCGGACATGTCAATATCTTCTGCTATTTCCTTAGCCAAACTACCAATTTTAGTGTCTTTAAACATATTTTCGTATTCTTCTTGTTGTTTTTTTGTATCATCAGTAGTATCTTTTTCGGTATCACTATCTGTACCACTATCTGATTTGTCTAATTCTTCAATATCAATATCTTGTGTTTCTTCCATCAATTTTTGTACCATATTCATCATTTGTTCTTGAATTCCTTCATTCCCATTCATAAAAGTTTCATCTTCAAACTGTTGAAAAAAATCTTCTAAATTTGCTGATTTAGAACGGACGGTTGTTCCAATAAGTGTCAGTGTTTGTAGAAATTTCCATATAGCGCCAGTATTATTGTTGTTGTCTGAATTTTTAACAATAATTGAAAGGTCAATATCAGATATACATACGAATGGAGTATCGAATAATGTAGGGTCTTTATTTGATATTTTATCAGTATTATTTGCAACACATTTCATAAATTTTTGTAATGGTCGCGTATCTTGCATCATCGTTATTAATGACAAATTTTCAGTATTTTCTGGAAAACATCTTTTTAAATTTCCAATAAAATCGTTTAGGGTAGTGTTAAAAGTTTCTACTAATTCCATAATTTTAATATCAAAAAACTTATCTGTTTTAAGCGCAACTCTGTAATATTTTATTTAATATACTTAATGAAGTATACATCTCCTTCTATTAAAGTTAATGTTGTTCGTCCTGATACAAAAACTGTAATTCTCGAATGTGAACTTACACAATTTAACAAAACTACAAGTGTGTCATATATTGCAGCTCAATCACCAGATTATTTACAAAGTTATACTGGTGCTGGTTTGCCATTTCCAGATGCCATTTCTGCGTATGAAAATACGAGAAATAGTGGTAAATTTCAACCAAGATCGCCCAAATTTTCAATTAAGCTTCAATTCCCAAATTCTTATTATTCGCATCTTGGTACAAGATTAATACCACCACATGTGCGTTTAACTATATTTCATAATTCAAAATCTAATGTCGAATTTATTGAATTAGGTGAAAACGCTCCATTTAGAACATTGAGTTATCAATCAAAACCTGTACCACGTATGGCTCCTAAATTTTATGATAGAAGTCATTTAAAAGCTCCCCGCAGTCAAGAAAGTATACTTAGGGCGAGTGGTTATCAACTTAAAACCCCTAGTAATTTTTGGGGAACATCCATACCACATCCGTAAAAACAGTATAAAGTTGTTTCTTGGTGTAATATAAGTAGATGATAAAGTTAAATTCCGCATGGAGTTTTTGGTATCATTCTTCTAAAGTAAAGAATTGGGATCGAGATAGTTATAAGTTTATATATAAGGCTGAGTATGCTGAAGAGTTTTGGGGTATTTTTAAGGAATTGTCTTTAAAACATTATGAATCGGGTATTATATTTGTAATGAGGGGAGATATTTTTCCTGATTGGTCAAGTCCTGAAAATAAGAATGGTGGATTTGTATCAATTAAGATTGAAACTAAATCAAAAAATTATAAAATTGACAATATTACCAAAACTTGGTTTGAAAGACTAATCTCCGAATCTCTTACAAATAATAAGAAACTGATTACTCATGGAATATCTTTAAGTCCAAAAAGTGGACACATAATCTTAAAACTATGGTTAAAAGATAGAATAAGAAATGTTAATGAAATATTACCACCAGATTTACCACTAATTAAAACTAATAAATTTACAGCATTTACACATAAATCATCATAATTAGGCAGAACTTTGGGTCATATATTTTTGATATTCATCGGCAGCAGCTGCAGCCTTTAACTTAGCTTCCTCAGCAGCAAGCATTAAAGCCTGTAATGTTTCATTATCTATTTTCTTTGATGATTCATTATCTTCTGGCTTAGACTCTTCCTTAGGTTCTTCCGTATTTGTACTTGCAGTGACCTCATCTGGAGACACCGCAACTGGAACCGTTTCTTGAGTAGCTTCAGTGGCTTGAGTTTCCTGAGTTTCCTTAGTTTCCTGGGTTTC